>Ga0074199_1000965_pt1 | contig 31821 bp, 26 predicted proteins | sample EPASupsiteSAE347_FD_64528 | JGI IMG/M metagenome (GOLD analysis project Ga0074199, IMG submission 64528) | Bioremediated contaminated groundwater from EPA Superfund site, New Mexico - Sample SAE3-47 | ecosystem: Environmental > Aquatic > Deep subsurface > Groundwater > Contaminated ... | reverse complement strand
CGCGGTTTTAGCGGCGTTAATTCGGCTCGCCACCCCCCTTCGCTCGGAAGCTACGGCGTGGCAGGCAGGCTCGCCCTCCAAAATGTGCCATTTTATTTTCCGCCGAGATCAGGAAGTCTGAAGTTAGGCCTTCAGCAACTGCCGTGCGCGGAGCGCCCGGCCCACCTAAAGGTGGACGTCGAGCTCCGCGCGACGTTCCGGGACAACATTGTCCACCGAAGGCGGATCCGCCTCTGGCGAAAAATTCCTATACGTTAAACTATTATGGACGCCAACAACAATTCCCAACTCCAGCAACTCGCCGGACAATTTCACCTTGAAATTATCACGGAAATGGCCGACGACATGCTCGATCCCGCGCTGGTGGCGGAGTTGCCGGTGGACTGGGCGCGCGCGCACCTGATGTTGCCCGTGCGCCGCAACGGGGAACTGCACGTGCTCACTTCCGACCCGAAAGATCTCAACTCGCAAAAACAACTGCAATTGCTGCTCGGCTGCGAACTCACCCCCCTGCTGGCCTCAAAGGAAACCATTACGACCGCCATTGAACGCTGCTACTTCAGCCGGAAAGACACGGCCCAGGAGTTTATCCGCGATCTGGGCGACCAGGTTCCCAAATCCCAGGCCGCGGCCGCCCACACGGAAGACCTCCTGCAGATGTCTGAAAACGCGCCGGTCACCCAATTGATCAATCTGATTATCCTGGAGGCCATCAAGGCTGCCGCCTCGGATATCCACATCGAGCCGTTTGAAGAACGCTTGAAAATCCGCTACCGCATTGACGGAATGCTCTACGACCAGGCCGCGCCGCCAAAGCACATGGAATCGGCCCTAATTTCCCGTTTAAAGGTCATGGCACATATGGATATTGCCGAAAAGCGCCTGCCGCAGGACGGCGTGGCCAGGGTCCATATCGGCAAAAGGCAAATCGATATCCGCGTCTCAACCGTTCCTGTGGCCGAGGGCGAAAGAGTCGTGCTGCGTCTGCTGGAGCGCGAATCGACCTTGCTGCCGCTCGCGGGCCTCGGGCTTGGGGCCGATCTGCTGAAAAAATTCGACCGCATAATAAAAGAACCTCACGGCATTATCCTGGTCTGCGGCCCGACCGGCAGCGGCAAAACCACCACCCTTTACGCCGCCCTGCAGCAGCTTGACAAGACCAGAATCAACATCCTGACGGTTGAAGACCCGATCGAGTATCAATTGCCCGATATCGGCCAGATCCAGATAAAACCGAAAATCGGCCTCACTTTTGCCAGCGGTTTGAGGCACATTTTGCGGCAGGATCCCGACGTCATACTGGTGGGCGAGATACGGGACCTGGAGACGGCGGAAATCGCCATCCGGGCCTCCCTGACCGGCCACCTGGTTTTCAGCACCCTGCACACCAACGACGCGCCAAGCGCAGTCACCAGGATGACGGACATGGGCATCCCGCCTTACTTGTGCGCGGCATCCCTGCGCGCCACCATGGCCCAGCGTCTCGTGCGCAGATTGTGTCCGGCCTGTAAAAAACAAACCACTCTTACTAAGGATGAATCGGCCTCGTTCGGAGCGGCCGCGCACAAGATCGGCGATAACGCTTTATGGTCGGCAAACGGCTGCAAGGATTGCCTCGACGGTTTCCACGGACGAACAGGACTTTTTGAGTTACTGGAAATAACCCCGGAAATCTCGGAAAAAATCCGCGCCGAACACGCCAACACGGCCATGCTCCGCCGCCTGGCCGTCGAACAGGGCATGCAGACTCTCATGGACGACGGCATTGCCAAGATGTTCGCCGGCGAAACCTCGCCCCAGGAAGTTTTGCGCGCCGCCGGACGCATGGCGTAATAAGCCTCGGGCAAGCAACGCCGGCAACAAAAACGCACTCATTATCTTTTATTTTATGGTTTGACCCTGATTTTCCTTATCAAGCAGAAAATTAACAATGTTGACGCGGTGAATTCCGTCAAGATCTTCGCCAAACTCCCGGTCCAGACTAAGAATGTATTTCGGATAATTGTCGTCGATGGCCCGTAACGGGGCTGTTTCGCGGGCAACAACCCGCGCATCCGCCAACAGATAAGCCACCTGGACATAAATAAGCTCGCGTTCGCGCGTGGCGACGAAATCAATTTCCAGCGCGTTTGTTTTACCGACCGATACGCTGTAACCGCGCTTTTTCAAGGCAAGATAAACCACGTTTTCCAGGACGCCGGATATGTCGCCTTCCCTGTATCCCAGCAGGGCATGGCGCAACCCGATTTCCCCCAGATAATATTTTTCGCCGATCTCGAGATGCTTTTTACCCTTTACGTCAAAACGGGACGCCTTGTAAAAAATCTGCGCATCGAGAAAATAACGCAGATAGTTCTGAACCGTCTCCACGCCTATTTGCATTCGCTGTGACTTCAGATAATCGCTGACGCGGTTGGCCGAAAAAATGTGGCCGATGTTGTCGAACGCAAAACGCACTATATTCTCCAGCAGGGAAACATTGCGCACCTCATGCCGCCGCACAATGTCCTTAAGCAAAACCGTGTTGTAAACCCCGTTGACATATTGATAGACTATGTCTTCCTTCAACTCAAAACCATGAAGCGCCGGAAATCCGCCGAAACGCAGATAATTGCGGAATTCTTCATGCGGCTCGCGCGCGGCTTTCCCCCGGAATTGAAGAAATTCGGCAAAATCCAGCGTGTAAATGGGAAACTCTATATAACGCCCGGAAAGGCGCGTCGCCAATTCAGAAGAAAACAGGTGCGCATTCGATCCGGTAATGGTTATGTCCATATCCGCGCGCGCGGACAGCGCAGCAATGGCTTTTTCCCAGCCGACAATCTCCTGGATCTCGTCCACAAAAAGATAACTTTTATTTTTCTGCCCGCCCCTCTTGCGCCTCTTGGCCAGCGCATACAAGTCATTTGCGGAAGCCACCTTTTCGAATTCCAACGACTCTTTGTCCACAAACGAAATGCGTGATGCCGGAACTCCGCAAGACGCTTTCAGCCAATCCATGATTTGTTTCAAAAAACAACTTTTCCCGGACCGCCGCAGACCGGTGATGACCTTGACAACCGGCCTGCCCATAAAAGGCCGAATACGTTCAATATATGAGTTTCTTGTATACACGACAAATATATATTTATATATAAAATTTAAGATATAACCGAAATTAATGCAATTCGCCGGAGAATGCAAGATAAAAGTTGCGCCCCCACGGCCTTGATGGAGACGGCCGGAAAGAGGCGGGGCCGCGCTTTCGGTTTTATTCATACCATCGGCCACGGGGTTGGCCTCGAAATCCACGAAGCTCCGCGCGTCGCGCCGGCTGAAAACAAACTGAAGGAAGGCACCGTCATCACGATTGAATCCGGCTTGTATTATCCCGGGCGCTGCGGCATCAGGATGGAAGACCTGGTGGTTGTCACCCGAACCGGTTGCCGGATCATTGCGCAAAAAAATATCCGTTCGCGATCTGATTCCGGCACGGAAAACATGAAGCCCTGCGGGAGATATTCATAGCACACCATGTCAACGATGCCGGAAAACAGGTAGATCCGGGAATGGCCATCCAAAGCAACCGCGCCGATCATTATCATTGACGCCTTGCGTTGCGCCCAATTATGCAGTTACGGCATACTCCACGGCGCGGGGATTTTCTATTCGCTTGGAAGCGTTTAACACTTCCATACCGACAATATTACCATCTTTGTCGTAATCGAGAATAACACCGGGCTTATCCTCGTCGCTTTCTTCTATTAATGATTGGCTGAGAAGAATACGAAGCACATCAACCTCAGGATCATAAGTCACTTTCATTGTATCCTCCAATATTTGCCGATTTTGCTCGTTCTATAAACCGTCACTATTTGCGCCGGGACAGCTGCCGGATTAATCATTACCCGGACTAAATACGACTTTCCCCGCTCATGCATTATTGACTGGTAACACATTATGTCACCATGTTCTTTCACAATCTGTTCCGGAGCTTGCACAATTTGATTAACCAAATCCTCCGAAATACATCTACGCGTTATTTCTGCCTGCGCATGTTTGGTAAATTTAAATTCAAACTTCATCGATATCATCATGCCAATTTGCAATTGGGAAGCAAGTCATATAAAAATCACTTTTGACAAATTAGCGTTTGAAAGCGCCGATAGTCTGCATACGACAAGCCGCGCATGACGCCCCAGCCGGCTGCGCACTTCCCGTGCATATTCAACGGCTACTGATGGCGGTTTAATGTTTGCGTTCATTCAAGACATCACAAATAAATATTACCCACTGGCTGGCATGATAACATCAGCGCATGCCCTTTGCAAACTTAAAAAACTTATCTATTGCCTACGCGCACGACGAAGACGATTTTCTTGAAGCAAAGAATCTACGGCACGGAATAGACCGTTCCCTGCGGAAGGTATTCGTAACACCCCATGTCCACGACGCCGTAAAACCGGTCAATGCGGAAATGATCGCCCAAAATCAACAGCTTTAAAATCCTTTACAGGATTGACGGCATACTCTGCCACTAGGCCGCGCCGAGCATGCCAACACGGCCATGCTCCGCCGCCTGGCAGTCGAACAGGGCATGCAGACTCTCATGGACGACGGTATCGCAAAAATGTTCGCCGGCGAAACCTCGCCCCAGGAAGTCCTGCGCGCCGCCGGTCGGATGGCGTAAGCCTCGGAAAAACAACGCCGGTAACAAAAACGCACTCATTATCTTTTATGGTTTGCCCCAATTCCGCCTTGTTCAATTTATACAAAATAATCCTTTTCAGATATTTCAACTGGAATTTTTTTCTTGAGCGATTCGTACCCTTTAAGGGCAAGTACCGTTGCTCGAGCCCCGGCGATTTCATCAACAGGTGAAGGGGTATCATTGAGAATAGCGTCTGCAAAGGCGTCAATCTCCGCCATATGCCCTTTGTCAGGCTGTGTGGTGCCGGGACCGAGTTTCCGGCGGGACGATTCGCGGAGTTTCTCATACTGAGCAGCAATACCTATTTTATCTGAGGCTACATTTCTTAATTCATCTACTTTCAACGGGTAATGCCTGTGTTGTCCTTCCTCCAGGGTATAATATCGCAACTCAGAGAATTGATCCATAACCAGCGTCTTATAACCGCTGAATACCTCCATGTATTCTTTAGGGTAATAAAAGCTGCCCAGCCCGCCGCAGCTTATCGTGGCAATTGACCCCTTTTCAAAAGTGACCACAGCCACATTATCCGTTTCCAAAGCCCCCTGACAATATATACGGACCGGTTTCTCATCAAGGAACCAGCAAATCAAATCAAAAATGTGACAACCTTCCGCCAATAAATGACCGTGCCCGACTTTCAAATCAAAAATATATTTTGGCCTGTAATTATGGTCATCCATAATGCGGTAATTCAAAATGGCACGCGTTGTTTTCATCGCCTGGTACAGCGCTTTTGCATCAACCATGCAGGGGGCGAACCGGCGATTAAACCCGACCATTAATTTTACCCCTGATCGCCTGACTGCCTTTACAACTCTTTCCGCCTCTTCGCTGGCATGAGTCATCGGCTTTTCGACAAATACGTGCTTGCCGCTCTCGGCAACTTTTTCAATAAATTCTGCATGCCGGTCTCCGCGGACACCGATGAAGATTGCCTCAATTTCACGATCATTCAGAAGCGTTCTGTAATCGGTTGTGGTATATTCCGGACCATATGATTTCTTGCGTTCTGCCAGCAATTCTTCGTTAAGGTCACAAAGCGCGCGTATCCGGAATTTCGGATTTTTTGCGACATTCGGCAGATGTTGCCGGCCCATAAAAGCGCCTACCCCAACAAAACCCACTACTATCTTTGAGTTTCGTGTCTGTTTGAAACAACCTGATCTTTCGTTCGCGCGAATATCATTTCCTGGTGTCATGTTTTGACAATTCAATAAACTAAGTCAGCAGTTGTTTGCCGCTTGAATTTCAGTTATTCAGGAGGAATTCGACGCATGCTTCAATGGCCGTCTGCTGGTAGAACAACTGTTCGTCGGCGGGAGTCCTTGGATTGTTGTTCTGCACCTCAATGGTTAAGGACGGGGTGCCTGATTTGAGCGCCAACCAGTCGATCGACATTTTACCTCGCTCGGCCGGCTTGTCGAAATCAGGCAATCTGGCGCGCCCGGACCGCCGGTAATAATCCGGATCAGCCGGGTACGGCGTGGCGCCGGCTTCCGCCCATTTGGCAAGGATACAAGATTCTACTTGATCGGCGATGGCCACGGACCGCTGGGGGACCCAATCTTCACGGGGGTGAATAACCAAGGTATCCATATTTTCCCCTTCTTCCATACCCTGGTGAAGCTCAATGAAAAGGTCGTAATGAAATTCATCTGAAAGCCGATCAATGAGCTTCCCAAAACCGCATCCTTTATAAAAATGGGGTTCGGCATAGAGTTCATCGCCAATCTGTTCCCATACGATTCCAATTTCCTCCAATCGTTCAACCACCTGATTAAAAAGGTAGTGATAATGCCAAAATGTGTTGGCCAATTTACCAGAAGGGTTACCCATCAGCCTCCCGATCATGATGGATTCAAACTCTTCATTGCTATACTTTGAACCGTCCCACCAATCCACCGGCGCGCGTTTTCTGCCGTAGGGATTGCCAAGGGGAATAAATGTTAAACGCACTTCTTGCAGGATTTTTTCGCGCGGCAGTATGCTTGCCGTTTTGTCTAGACGTTGTCCGGTAATGATTTCGTTGAGAAAACCCATTGCGGCCGCAGTTCCGGCCGGCTCATGGGCATGCGGCACACCAAAAAGAATATTCCTTTTCTTTCCCGCATTTTTACTCGTTACGGTAATCGCGTATATCGTATCGCCCGTGAATTGTTGCGCCTCATCTATTCTTACTATATCCGAAAAATTCCTCTTCCAACCGGCTATTACGGGATTCACTTCATCCGGTTTTCCAAGCCAGGTCTTTCCTGCTGTGATCGAAATGTTTTTTTCGTTCATTGCATGATTATTCTTACAATTCCATGCTGTAGTGAATGCTTCGGGCAATTTCTTTAAACCCTTGCTTTTCATAAACATGGCGGGCCGGTTTATCGTGCTCAAATGTGCTTACCTTGGCAATCCTTAGGCCTTGTTTCCGAAAGTATCCAAGAATCCATTTGTTCATTGCGCCCCCTATACCTTGGCCTTGAAATGCCGGGTCAACGGCGTTATCGCTTACCTGGCCAACACTATCTTCCCTGTTAATGGTAAAGCACGCGTAACCGACTACTTTTCCCTCTTCAATAGCCACGATTACGTTTGACGGATTATTTTTACAAAAGGCCCGAATATCAGTTTCTTTCCTTTGTTGCCATCCTTTGTTTCCTATAATTCCATGTCGATCCTCAAGAAGTTTATAGAGCGTGAATTCGTTCCAGGCAACGTTTGTTATTTCAATGATTCTGCCCATGTCGTCCGCCTTCATATTTCTGATATCCATTATTTTTTCCCTTATTTTTATATCCCACTTATTCAATGTTTATTGGAAAAACACATTCCCGGAATAGCCATGATAATGGCGCTGCTTTTCATAGGCTGGTATAAATGCTGCAAGTAAGATCATGGGTAAGGTCCTTGCCACACCCATAAAAGTTTTTCGACAGGGTCAGGAAGGACAACATGGCCCGGTGCTTCTCCATATACTTACGGCAAATCCTTATTATCATCCCTTCCGTGATCATAATGGGCGTGTCAAGGACGGAATACTGCGCATAGCCGTCATAATTGCCGCCACGGAACCTCTCGTCCCCATCCGCGGCAAATACGATATTGGCAGCCGACACAATAAACACTAATAACATTATACTCCCGCATCTTTTCATCCAATCCTCCCATTGCAAAGCAACTATCTGCGCGAAGATCTCTGGTTCACTATGGTGCCGAACGAACCGCCCGCCAACCGATATAGGCGCTACGATCACTGATAACTCTGCCTGCATAGCGTCGATCCGAAGTGCGGAGAAAAAGTGCGTTTTCCAACCAATTGCCCCCGCGGTTCCCGGTCCCGGTGGCGGTTGTATCCGGCCATAATGGCGCATCGGCATTGCCGTTGCTATCAAGTCTTCCATTTCCATGCGCGCCGGCAAATTTTCGGCCGGTACTATTCCCAACCGTCACTGTCAACTCACGCACATTCCCGCTCATCTCCATAATTCCCCAATATGTAGAGCCGGCCAATACTCTCCCCGCATTTGTCGTGGCAAAAAGTCCACAACGCACCGGACCATTCGTCGCATTACTATTATAATTGCAGTCAGCACCGGCCGGCAAAGCTGCTTCCGTGCCGCTACCGTCTGTGCCGACGTAACCAGTCTGTTGGGTAATCGTCGTTGTACCCCAGGCATATTCCTCTGCTACCGGCGACAACGGTCCACGGCAGGCCTTTTCGTACTCCAACTCAGTCATAGGCCGCAAGCCTGCCCAATCCGCATACGCGGCGCCATCCGCCCAACAAAGATAATTGCATGCCCGGGTATGCGCGCTGGCGCTATAGTTCGGATAACTACCGCTGATGGTATAACGTTTGTCGCTATAGGACGGATAACGATTTGTGGCCTGAGCATATGCAAGCTGATTTAAAAAATCGGCATACTGTCCCTGGCTGGTCTCATATTTCATGCAGTAGAATGCATTGTATCCCTTTGGAAAGGCCGCCGGCAATAACACGGTTGTTGTGTTATTGAAATCATCTTCTAAAGCGTACATGCCCACTCGATTCCTGTTGCCCATATTGCCGTTTGTGCCCCCGCCCAAGTAAATAATATAATTGTCGTTCGTTACCAGGAATGCGTTTGTGAATTGGCCGTTCTCAAACTGGCCATTGGTATTCAATGTAGTTCCGTCACCGGCATAGAAACTGCCCTGCGGCACATACACCATTTCTATGGCATGCACGCTCACGTCCACATGGGCAACGTTTGCGACTCCATCATCGGCATATCGCCAGCGTAGTTTAACTCCTGTGTTCGTCCAGGAGCCGTTCCCCACTGTCGAACGATAAAGAAACACGCCAGCGCCAAAATTCGTGCCGCCGGTATTGGTGCTCAATCCAACGTTGATGGTACTTCCCGCTGGGGCAACATGGTCGCTGTTGTTGGTGCTGAGAGTTGCATGACTCCAGCTAGAAGTACTTCCTGCCACGCGGTATTTTACAAATATCCAAGCCGCATCCCAGTTAGTGATTGTAATGTTTGGTGTAATGCTGGTTTCCGTCCATGATGCCCGCCACGATGCATCCCAGCTCACGTCAAACTTTACATAATTTTGCCCTAGCACTACCTTATCCAGCAAGACGTTTGTAACCATGATATTTGCTGCCTGCGCCGGCGACATATGCAATCCGACCAGAACCATAACCGCCGCAGTCATGCCCTTGAATGCTGTTTCACGGGGAAAATTCTTGTGGTTCGACATGGATTGAACCTCTCAAAGTTAGACAGTTTTTGACCTAGATTAGGGCGATGAACCGCAGTTGTCAATTTCATTCCTTTTACCTGTCATTCCTTTTACCCTGCTTCCGAACTTAATCCGGTTTTTTTCATCAGAATATAAGATCAACAGATGGCATCCTGAATTGCATATACTCCAATTTGTCCTTAAATAATTCTTGGGCAATGGTAAAACACTTGGAATTGGCTTTGACAACATAAAATTTTTCTCGCAATCCATTATCTAGTCTATTCCTCCAGAGGCTGTTCTTTTCATCTTTGCCGAATTCGTGCCAATAACAAATTCTTTTTTGCACTTCCGTTTTTATGCCGGAAATATCCACCGAAAAGTCAAAAGCCGGATTTGGATTGTATCCCTGATAACACCACACCTCTGCCGGTAATTGACGTTTCTCGCCAAACCAGTCCTTGGTAAGAGCTCTGAGTGAATTTATAGAAACGGCATAATGATCGGGGTGTGTGGCAATAGGATACTCGGTTACCGCAATGGAAGGCCTCAAGTTATTGATTAATTTACAAAATTCCTCCGCCATTTGGGCATTTGCGCCAGTTGTCGCCATTGATTTGTAGTCCAGGAGAACATGTTCCACCCCAAAAATTCGCGCAGCCTCAACAGCCCTGTTACGATATTTCTCTTTCCCTCCCCCCCATTGATAATGGTCTCCTATAACTGTGACGTATGTCACTTTCCAGCCTTGCCACTGCAAAAGTAAAGTGATTCCTGCAGTTTGCCAGTAAGCATCATCATGATGCGGGCTAAAAACAACCAATTTTTCAGTCATTTTTTCCATCTCTTATCCTCGACAACAGTTATTGGAAGCGCTTGTTTCCGCGGGAGCCTCCGCCTATATCAAACACTCCGACATTCAATGGAGGCAGGCTGAGGGTGATATGCTGAAACTTTCCCGTTTTTTGTACCCTGGCTTTTTCCAGGGTGATTAAATCATAAATTTCACCAGGCAAATCGCTTATAGTTGTGTCATAAATGGTTATCCCCAAATCTATTTTCTTCGGAAGATGATTGATTGCCACCAGATATTTTTTATCGCCGTCGGCAATAATCGGCGTTTCCACATTATCGCTGTCAGGACAGGCCGGAGGAAATATGCCTTGAGCCAGCAAGGAAGATAAAAGATCCTTTCTTATTTCCGCCTTCGCGCTTTCGTTCTGCCAGTATTCCCAGCCTAGTTTTTCTTTGACAAAAATGGCCGTGCCTTTCCCCGATTTCAGGCTTACAAAATTTGTATTCCCATGAACAGCCGCACCAGCCGTCAGCCTTGTGAATTCCGCTTTGTTTTCGTTTCCCCACTCATTCGTCCTGCCGGTATTGCACGGGGCCATAACAACGCCGCCGCCGGTTAAATATTCGCTTATTTTCCCGACAACATTTTCCTCAATGACCGGAGAGGGAGGAATGACAAGAAGTTTATAATTTTTAAGACCATTATTGCCAATATGTTCCGAATCGATGATATCCACGCCATATCCCAGTTCCGTAAGCAGTTTATGCAGTCCTGCCATTTCCCCCTCACTAGACCTGCCCAGGAAGGCGGAAAGCCGCGGGTAATATAAGGCCACATTTCTTTCCGGCTTGGCGCGCCAGAGAAAAGGATAATTTTCCGCTTCACAGATCATTTTGCCCAATTCAATACTTGTTTCATATGGTGTCTCATCCGGGCAAAGAAGATCCCAAGCGCCACTGCCTGCCTGCCAAACAAAAAAACCCAGCAATTTAGCCCCATGAACGAACACGGTATATACCCATTCGCGCAATTCTTCCGGATAGACACAGCTGTTATGATTAGGCTTTTCACCGTTCCAATGTCCCAGTTCTCCGATCCAGACATCAGCACCATGTTTGGCGCTCCTGCGCGAATCTATCCTGGTTATCATTTGAAACCACGGATGTTTTCCCCACGAAGCCGGATACAAATCCGTGCCGGTCGCCAAATATTCGGCCTCAGCGTCAAAGTATGGATCAATGCTTCTAAAAGGAGTGGGATACATTCCATGATCATCCACCATCATGATGGGATGTATTTTGTCTATATCACGGATTATGCTTGTATTCCATATCATGCAAGCAGCCTGCATTCTCTTCTGATAATAACGCCAGTCTGCCACCCTCCACGAAGTCTTGTTTTCCTTCCAATCCTCCAGTCTGAATTTTATTAAAGCAGGTATTTCGCCGAAGTCCTTATACTTGCAAGGAACTCCGTCCAAACTCCAAACGCTATTGAGCCTATCCACTGTCTTGTACTTGTCCTGCAGATATTGCCGGAATAACCTGGTTTCCGAAGGATGAATATCCCGGTACCATATTCTACCGCTTTCTCCACCATGATCCCAGCCCATGATAGCCTCGGCATCTTTGTACTTGGATACGAAATTCTGGAATAATTGCCGATATTGTTTGACACCATCGGGCTCGGTTTTTTTTTCCGTATAAACCGGCTTCCCATCCTTAAATTCGATGCCAGCAAGAAAATCTTTTTTAAACGCATCCGCATATTCTTTCACCTTGTCATCTTGTTGCAGGGTAAATACTTTTAGGCCGTTGTTTTGGCAGTAATCCAACAGGGGCCCCGCGTTTCCACTCTGCAGGGCAAACGGTGAAAGCTCACAATTGGTAAGATATTTTATGCGCAATGTTTTTAAAACTTCCGCCATGGTCGGATAGCCGCCTGATGTTACGCCGAGCATAAGTAAACATTGTTTGACTTCCGGCATGTCAGCGCGCAAAGTTTTCTCCCGCACGGCGCCCGCCTTGCGCACTCCTTCCGAAAAATGTTTTAGGGATTTCATCTTGTAAATAAGCCTCTTGTCCGTCGGAACGTAGCTTAATCGGGACAAAGCGCCATACATCGTAGCCCCGTCTTTTTCAACCATTGCCGGATTTGCAAACAAATTATCCTTATCCAGCGACACAAGAAGGCGGCAAAGTGTATTTTTATGATCGGCCAAATCCTTATCCATAATATTCTCAAAATCAGCTTTGGCCGAATCAAGTTTTTTTTTCATCGCCATTGCCGCCGTCACCTTTGCCAAGCCGCTTCCTTCGCCCTGTTTGAAAAAATTGGAATCAACTCCTACGGGAAAAACGGATAAATTTTTGCCAAATTGTTTATTGTAATCCCCCACAAAGCCCGTCATTGAATCATTTTCTGTTTTAAGGAATTCAACAAAAGAAATCATGTTATAAACTTCGGGAGTTTCCGTTACATTGCAAACCGCTTTTTCCATTTCACATGAATCCTCGTAAAACAAGAAAGAATAAGACATATCAACGCTTTCTCCTTGATGTATTGTCCAAAAATTTTCCATCGGAGGAGTGGCCACCACCCCCAAGCTGAAATGTTCCCTCTTGGGGGAACGTTGCCGCCCCCACACGTTGATTTTCTGGGATTTAAAAACATTCTTGCCCTGCGCAATGGCAATGCCTCTGCCTTCCTTTTTGTCCAAAACACCGGCAAACGAGCGATTGACGACATACTGCATCCATGCATTCAGCGGCCGGACAGAAACAATACTATTTCCGTCGAACATATAAATCTCACCATACGCCTTCTCTAAAAGCGCAGCGCCGGAAGCTATATTCAACAAAGTCGTGGAATCTAAAAAATCCACTTTAGCAAAAAAACCTATTCTGCCTCCTGCAGTTACAAAAAAATACCCCTTCAAAAAAGCGCTCGGCTTCATTCCTTGCTTTGTCGGACCGGAAAAATCAACTCTTGTCCTGACCGGACCGGATTGAACGTCTGTTTTCAAATCAAATGCGTTCGACTGATGCTTGCTTCCAACACCCGACAAATTAATTCCAAGTCCAATCGCATCCGGACGAAAAAAACCGGATATTTCCTTTTGGCGGTACCGCATGTCACAAAGGCAACCGCTTTCCTTCAGGAATTTTGCTTCAATTGTCGGATATGTTATCAAGTAAAATTGCTCATCTTCAGATATAACAACTTTGTTTTCCGAAGACATGGATCTTTTTTTGGAAGAGCAACAGACTTTGAGGGCTTTTGTTTCCATCGGTCTCAGCACAACCTCAAAAACAAGAATGTCACTCCCGTCTATCCTACCGTCAAAATTATCATCTTCCACCTGAGAGTCCAATTCACTTTTGTCATCGACTATGCTCAGCGACATCAAATCCGTACCACCAGGGATAGATAGCTCTTTGACGGGAAAAGTAATAATTGATTTTACCTCTCGCGACGAGTCGTTTTTAACAAAAATATACGAAACCACATCTTCACAATAAGCAAAACTTATCATGAAAAAACAAACGATTGAAAGCGCTGAATATTTCATCGTAAGCATATTCTCTGCCTCCTCCTGCATATTCCTGGCATTTTACCTCCAATCGAAAATAACGCCATGATATTCGTCTTTTTTCAGACGCAAACCGTCATAGGCCTGCTGGGCCTGGGAGGGTTTTACAACGTGGCTGATCAGGGGTTCAACCAGCAGGCGTTTTGAAACCATCAAATCAAAGATAATCCGGGTGTTGCGCTCCAGCGAGTGTTTGACGAAATTATCGTGCGCCACCGGATAACGCCATTCGTGCGCGCCCTTGAAGGTCACGCACCCGCGCGGCCATAAATGGGAATAATTCAACAGGTCCGTGACGTCACCCTGATATTCCCCGCGCGGACTGCCCAGCAAAATCAATTCGCCCAATTTGCCGATCAACGGAATGCTTTCAACTATCACTTTCGGGTTTCCGGTGGCATCAATCAGTGTGGAAACGCCTTTGCCATCCGTCAGTTCCTTGATTTTTTCCTTGAGATCGCACCTGCCTGAATCAAGGCAGTGTTCTATGCCGCAGGCCCGGGATAGCTCCAACCGTTTCGCGCTCACGTCCACCGCTATTACCTTTGCGCCCTGCAACTTCGCCAATTGCGCCGCCATAATGCCCACAATCCCCTGCCCGATCACCGCCGCATAATCACCAAGTTCAATCCCGGAAACACGCAATGAAGTCATGGCAATCGAGGCCATTCGGACAAACGGCGCCAATTTTTCATCCAATTTTTCCGGAATTTTAAGAAATATACCCTTGGCTGGCATAACGGTCAATTCGGCATGCGGTCCGTATTGGAATACGATATCTCCCGGTTTAAAGCCGGATACGTCTTTGCCCACGGAAACGATTTCACCGACTGACGAATATCCGCTTCCGCTTGGCATCTTGAACCAGCTTTCCTTGCCCGACAAACAGGCCAGTTCCGTGCCGGCGCTGATAAGACTGTAATGCGTCTTGATAACCACATGTCCGTCCGGGATAACGTTCAAATCAATATCTTCTTCCTGAAGTTCAACTTTCCAGGGGGCGGTAAAAACTATTTTTTTGGAATGCATTTTTCGTTCCTCATTTAATAATAAGCGACACAAAGATTTTTCCCGCCAAACACGGGAATTGACGCTGATTTTAAGCGAATATTTGCTTCTTTTTAGCGTTCATTAGCCCGTGTTTCGCGGGCTATCTCTTTCACTGCCTCGACGCATTTTTTGATGGCGGGGACCGGGTTTTCAGTATCGCCTTCGTATTCAAGAATCGCGGCGCCGTTAAAATTGATTTTTTTGAGAACATCGAACAATTTCGGCAAATCAAGATTGCCGGAGCCGACAATAACATCCTCCGGCTTGCGGGCTTTGTCGAAAACAAAATCCTTCAAATGCAGGCCATAAAGCCGGCCGGAAAACGTCTCGGCCATTTTTACCGGATCCTGGCTGGCATCCAACGCCCAGGCCGTGTCAAGGGTGAGGCCCATCCGTGAAGAAGTATTTTCAAATACGGACTTCAAAACTCCGGCTGATCCCAACCAATGGTGTCCGCCATGATTATGGATGCCCATGTTTATTTCATATTTATCGGCCAGTTTTTCCGCAGAGCGGAACGCGTCGAGACTGAATGAAAACGGGAAACTTACGCTCATCAGCCTTGCCCCGGCCATTTTGGCGAACTTGAAGAATTTTTCCTCGATTTCCGGCTTGTTGTTCATGCCCTGGACCCCGATGCTGACGATTTTAACGCCGGCCTTCTCGTAAATCCCGATCACTTTTTCAAAGCTCTTTTCGTCGGCAAAGTCGGCGTGCACGGCGCAAAGCTCGATATTGGACAATCCCACAGCCCTGACTTTTTCAGCGACTTCATCGTTTTTCTTGCAATTCCTGAAACAGTAACTCTGAACCGCCAACTCTTTCGCAATATTCATGGTTGTTTCCTTTATAATAAATGATAAATTTATCTTGTCGGCGAACAATATAACAGACTAGGCTTGAATTTGTCTTTAGCTGAAATTGTTATTTTTTGTCTAAAATTGCCTTTTATCAATGAAAACTGACCTGAACGGTTTGTCTCCTTACGTACGGCACGTGCGGATAAATACCAGCCACGGCCTCTCCCAGGCCTACCTTGACCCCGAGTTCGTGTTCACCTATATTTTCGATGGTTACGGCCATTTTTTGTTGGAAGGCAGACAATATTCAGTAAAACACGGCGATATGATCCTCATGCCGCCCTATATGCTCCATGTAATTCGGACGCCGGCCGGCGTTTCGATAGTCCAATATGTTGCTCACTTCGATTGCCTCTATAATCCGCTGCGGAGAGGGTTAATCAGGCTTCAACACGGAATGACGCTTAGAAAATTTCTTCGAACAGCCGACAAACCGGACCGCATGCTGGCGTCCCTGCCGCCGCTCATAACAATGCATCCTGAAGATCAGAAAACGCTGGAAAGTCTCTTCCTGCGGCTTAAAAACGATTTCGACCGCCGTCCCGGCGCCTTTGAATTGACTACCAAAGCCGTTATGCTTGAAATTCTATCGCTTTATTTGCGCAATTCCGGCAACCCGGCCGAAGCGGAAAATGTCCGCACCAAAGGCTGGCGCAACCTGGAAAAGGCGATTTCATTCATTCAGGGCAACCTGCAGCACCCGCTGACGCTTGAGGATGTCTGCCGCGAGGCGGGCATGTCCAAATATTACTGCTGTCGTCTTTTTAAAAATTACACGCGCACCAGCATCCATCATTATCTCAACATCATGCGGATCCAGAAGGCCAAGGCGCTGATTGACAGGGCCGAGCTAAACTTTTCCCAGATCGCGGAAGAAGTAGGCTTTTCCAGCGTTCATTTGTTCAGCCGCATCTTCAAAAAAATTGAGGGCATGCCTCCGCTGGATTATGCCAAAGCAGGGCGTATTCAGGGTAAAAGATGAAAACTTTCGCATACACGGGCTACAATGCAGCCGGCAAAACGCAAAAAGGACTGGTGGAAGCCATCGACCTCAAGCAGGCGCGCGAAAAAATGGTTGCCGCCGGCATTTTCATCGAGGCAATCAATCCCGCGGAGTTGACCCCCAACAGGGGAATATTTGCGCGCCGCAATCAGTTCACCCGCGCCCAGCGGGCCGTCTTTTACAGCGAACTTGCCTCGCTCCTCAAGGCCGGCCTGCCCCTGGTAAAATCCCTGGAAATCATGCTGCGTTCCCCGGATTTGACTTCCGCGGCCGCATTGATCGCAAACATTCGCGACAAAATAAGGGAAGGCGGTTCGCTGGCAGAATCCATTACGGCCGTGGCCGGCGACATGCTTCCGGCAGAGACCTCGTTCATTGCCGCAGGCGAAAAATCGGGCGAGCTGGTCGGAACGCTGAAAAGTTTGGCCGATTTCATCGAAGAGGAAATGAAATTGCGCGAGAAAATCGCAACGGCGCTTATTTATCCGGCCATCATAATAGTTCTGGCATTGGGAATTGCCGTGGGCCTGCTGGGCTTTACCGTGCCGCGTTTGGCGCATGTTTTGTCGGAGGAAATGAAAATTTCACTGCCTTTTTTCACCAGAATGATGCTTGGGCTGGGAAAGGCGTTCGTCCAGGTCGGGCCTTTCCTGCTCGTAGCGCTCAGCGCAACGGTGTTGATCGTCTGGCGCATGGTCCGCCGGAGACCGGATTTCCAGGAAAAACTTGACCGCCGGCTTTTTTCAATGCCCGTCATAGGAAAATGCTATGCGACCCTGACCGCGTTGCGCTTTGCCCGGACCCTGGCGCTGCTTTTGCGCGGCGGAGTCAGGCTGGTCGAAAGCGTAACGTTGGCCGGCAATGCCACCGGCAGCGCCTCCATCCGCCTCCAAAGCGCGCTCGCCGCCGACGAGATTAAAAACGGCGCCAGCCTCTCGGCTGCGGTCGGCCGCATTTTTCCGCTGGGGCCTCTTCTGGCCGGCATTATTCAAATCGGCGAAAACAGCGGCGCCCTGGAGGACGTGCTCCAAAACGCCGAAGAACGTTTTCAGGCAAAGTGGGAACAATCGCTCTCCAAAATAATGGCCTGGCTTGAACCGGCCCTTATTTTGGGCGTCGGCCTTTTCGTGCTGCTGGTGGTTGTTTCGATTTTATTGCCGATTTTGTCATTGAACCGGCAGATCATGTGAATATACTATTCTTTCCGCGTCTGTCATTCCCGATTCAATCGGGAATCCAGTTTCTGATGTGTTTTTTCCCGGGTTCCCGCCTTCGCGGGAATGACGAAGAAAAATAAATGAACGACAAATTGAAGACCGACAGAAAATTTTCCTTTGAAACGATTGCCGACATTGCGCATATCGGCAAAATAATTGATTTTGCCGAGACCGCTCTTGACAAACTTGGCGTGACGGACAATGCGCGCGGCCATATCTGCCTTGCGGTCGACGAAATTGTCACCAACGTGGCGATGTATGCCTACAAGGAAACAAAGGGAAAAATTACGGTGGCCTTCGAACGCCTGGGGAACAAGGTTATTGTGACGATAACCGATTCGGGCGCGCCGTTTAACCCCGCACATCATCCCACCCCGGACACATCCGCCGGCATAGACCAGCGTCAGATAGGAGGTTTGGGCATCCACCTCGTGCGCAAAATGACGGACAAAATGGAGTACCGGCGCATCGGCAACGAAAACCGCCTTGTTCTGAAAAAAAACATCGGAGGAACAAAATGACCGATTCACTGCAAATAATGAAAGAGAGCCGGCAGGGGGTAACCATCCTGCACGTAATGAATGAACGCCTGCTCGAACCCAGGCTTTCCGACGACCTCACGCGCCATCTTTGCGGTCTGATCGAGGGCGGAACACTTTGCGTGCTGATTGAGCTTGGCTCGGTTGCCCGCATCTCGAGCGTATTTTTCCGCTCCTTCATCGCGGCCGGCAAAAAGGCCAATGAACAAAAGGCGCGCATGGCGTTCTGCAACCTGCAACCGTTGATCAAGGACGGATTTTCCATAACCGGCATGGACAAACTGTTCAAGATCTACGGCACCGAACCCCTGGCCATGGCCGATCTGGCGGAGAAACAATAGCCAAACCCGAAGTTCGAAGTCCGAAATTCGAAACAAATCCAAAATTCAAACTTAAAACAGACCATTAAGAAAAAGTTATTCTGTATGTTTTGATCATTTGAATTTAGGGATTCGAGATTGTTTCGGATTTCGAGTTTCGAGTTTCGGATTTTCCATTATCCAGGTCCGCGCTGAAATAATCCCCGTTTTCCGGCGTGACAACGAACAGGGCGAGACAGCGATCCATTTGAATGTTGAGAGTTTTAAACCGCAGGTCAAGCACATGGCCGCCGGCGTCCCTGTCCCTGGAAATAAAATGGAAATGGTAGCCTGGAATGCTCATTTTTTCCGTAAACGCCGGCGACCAGAATCCCACCAGAGTGCCCGGAATGTTCTTGTATTCAAAAACTGTCTGCCCCTTGACCGCCTCTGCCAGCGGGCGGTATGGTTTTTGCTGAGCCGGCACGCTGCGCACCCTGACATAATCAAAAACGCCTTCCACGCGCAGCGCATAATATAAATTCCTGGTCGGCCGGCAACGGTCAATAACCTGGGCGAGTTCGGCCAGACTCCCCGCATTGATTGCTTCAATGCGCTGGTCTTCGTCAAAAAAGGTCACCATTGCGAACGGTGTCAAAGCAGTGTCGGGGATCCGCAAAACTTTGCCGTCCTGTCTGACCTGATAAAATCTTCCGTTCACGCAGACCATTTCGCCGTCCAGGCCGTTCAACGTGCCCAGCCCGAAATCGCCGTGTTCCTTCAGCGCGGCAAACGAATACAAGCCGTCATAAACGCCGGCGTTCAGACTTTGGAACGGCGCGGTCTGAAAGACAATGTCACGGTCCGAACCGGCGGCCAGGACAGACCGGGCAACGACGCAGGACAGAACGAGCAAGATGGAAAAACGCAATATTGATTTCATTTTCCTCCCGATTGTTGTAGATTGTTCAGCATAGCATACGCGATTTTTCGGCGAAATTAAACATGATTTTTAGGCACAAACGGAAATGAACCATACTGCGGCAGATTGGATTAAAACATTGAAACTGCGCCCGCATCCGGAGGGCGGCTGGTTCAGGGAAACATACCGTTCCCGCGAAACGATTGCCAAGTCGCATTTGCCCGAAAGATACAAAGCCAAGCGGACTTTTTGCACGTCCATTTATTTTTTACTGCAGGGCAGGCAGTTTTCCGCGTTCCACCGGTTGAAATCAGATGAAATCTGGCACTTCTATGACGGCGCGCCGATAAATATTTTTATCATCAAAAAAGGCGGACAACTTGTACGAGTCAAACTCGGGGCCGGAGATGCGAAAGATGAAGTCCCGCAATATGCCATAAAGGCCGGCTCCTGGTTCGCGGCCGTTTTAGCGGGGCGCAATCTCAAATCGCAAGCTTCAAATCCAAAATCGAAAATCGGCAATCGAAAATTGTATGCCCTGCTCGGCTGCACGGTCGCGCCCGGCTTTGATTTTAATGATTTTGAGCTGGGCACCCTTTCCGTTCTCAGGCGAAAATTTCCACGCCACCGCAATATAATCGAAAAATTAACTTTCAAATAAACATTATTTCATTAAAGTATCGCATTGATTTGAAGCACGGAAGCGCGTAACAAAAAAAGAGAGGGAAACATGCTGTTCTTGAGGTACTTGTTAAGGCTTTTCAAGGAATTTTTCGGGTTCGCGTGGAAAAACAAGGCCTGGTGGATCATCCCGATCGTCGTGGTTCTGCTCCTCATGGCCCTCTTGATCGTGGTCGGCCAGACCACCGCGCCCTTCATCTACACGCTCTTCTAGCGCTGAACCGGACGGAACCCCAGACCACGCCAGTCGGAATCATCGTGGCTTTCATAGCTGTTGCGTGAGCACCACATGCGCCACATGGTGGTGTCGGGCCACGACACGCCGAAGTCGGCATGGCCGTCGCCGTCATAATCACCCGGCGTCGGGTCGGCATTCGATGGCTTGCAATCCTCGCGGCCCAATTGATAGAAAGGTTCCTGCTGCCGGTAGTTTTCGGATGAATGCAGCAGGTGCCAGGCAAACACATAATACTTGTTAAGATGCGATGGGGCGCAATAGGCGAATATGGCCGGATCGGTCTTGCGGTCGCCATCATAATCCGCAGGTGAGGGCACGAGCGGACCGTCGCCCAGGGTATTCACATAAAAGCCCACGGTGGCATAACCTCGCGAGGAAAACGCGGCCAGCCATTCTCCTTCCGAAACCCGGCACACCGCCGGATCGCTGAGTCCATCGCCATCGTAATCGCCCGAGACGGCCGTGTAGCCCGGACCGCCATAAAATAAAGATTTGACCCGCCAGTCCGATTTCGAAGACTTTATTCGCCATTCGCCGGTGGCTTCGCAGTAAACGGCAGGATCGCTCAGATAATCGCCGTCAAAATCGCCGGTGACAACGGTCCAGCCGGCTCCGCCGAAGACCATATAAAGCTGTATCTGATAACCATTGGTCGAAAGCCGCGCAGCCCAGATGCCGGAAGAGCGCTCATAAATCACAATATCCGCGATGCCGTCGCCGTCATAGTCGGACTGGATGGCGGTCCAACCCGGCCCGCCGTAAAAAAAATTCTCAGGACTGTAGTTGTTGCGGTCCGTGAGGATGCGCCATTCGCCGGTGGATTCGTTATAGACCGTGGGGTTCATGCAGCCATTGCCCTCAAAGTCGCCGTTATGATTTATGTTTCCGGCCAGACCGGCGGCCGCCAATAATACGGCACATGCAATCACGGCTGATAATTTCACTCCCTGCCGTCCAATCCTGACTTGAACTCTTGATGACATTTTCCCTCCTTTGTTTCCAACAACATAAAGCATATAAATGTCAATTGTCAAGGGCTGACCCTAACAAGTCGTGTTTGTAAAGCATCCGGATCATGTCCACGTCCAGGGCATGGCCGGACTTGTAGGAAATTATTTTGCCAGCAAACCGGCCGCGATCGATCAGGGCCACGGCCGCGAGCAAATCCATGATGGCCCGGTGCCAGACCGCCTCCAGCGATTTGCCGTTATAAATCAGTTTCGGCTCATTCACATATCGCCGCCGGCCGGCGATCAATATATTCTTGTTTGTGTAGCCCGAATTCCGGATATCGGCAAACAACAAACCGATCGTCTGGCAATATAATTTCACGGCCGTGTTCGTGTTGGTCCTGGCCTCCGCTCCTTGCCGGAATACTTTTGGGGTTAAATCAAATCTGATCCTCTGCTTTCCAATGGCGTTTGGAAAGTCAATGGCGCAGTCAATGGTCAGGCTTTTGCCGCCTTCCGCCGGAAGAAACGCCAGGAAACCGCCGTTTTCCGCGCCTAGACAGACCGGCTCGCGGACGGTCACATAATTTACCTTCGCTTTCGTCGCCACAGTTCCGGCCGAACTCAACGCCTCCACCAGGTCCAGGCTGCCGCGGTCAAACAACGGCGGATCGCCGGAATCGACCTTGATCGAAAGATTGTCAATCCCCATGCCCAGTTTCAGGGCAATGATGTGTTCCACCATGCGCATGTAATTATGCGGCGAACCGCTGCGCAGGACAATATTGCGCGCCGTGGTCCAGACATTGCGCACCGACACCTTGGTCGGCAAATCATTGGGCAGATCCATTCTTTCAAACCACCAGCCCTCTGCCGCGCCAGGCTCGAACTGCAGCGTGCGCGCCGCCCTGCGGAAATAAGTGCCGGGCCCCGTGACCGAGACCGGCCTGGCAATGGTCGTTTGAAAATCATCCTGCGGCCCGGCCGGGTCGGCCTCTCCGGCCCAGTCGACCGGCTGGGCCGAAAACAAATCATAAGCGCGGCGCACGCGTTCGGCGTTACCGGCCAGGATTTTTCCGTATGGTTCGGGTGACATGTTGATGTCTAAGATCAAGATGGCGCGGCAAGGATGCCGCCGCCCTACCCATAACAATTCAGCCAATCATATCCGGTGGTAGGGCGAGGGCCTCCGGCCCCGCCGATTTTCCGGCACTTTTATGCATCTATTTCCACAACACTCTTGTCATAATCGGCCGGCGGCTCGAACCCCAGCAATTTCAAACATGCGGCGGCCAGGGAACTGATACCCAAATCTTTTGCGTCCGCGAGCTTTAGCCCGGCGGTTTTGGACGGATCAAAAATATAAACCGGAACCGGGTTGAGCGAATGGCTGGTCTTGGCCTTGATCCTGCCGGTCTCCTTGTCGATTTTTACCTTGCCGGTTTTCTCGTCGTGTTCATACATATCGTCCGCGTTGCCGTGATCCGCCGACAAAACCAATATGCCTTTTGCCGCAGTCACGGCTTCCATGAGGCGGCCCACACAAAGGTCGACCGCTTCGACCGCGATTTGAGTTGCCTGGTACACGCCGGTATGCCCGACCATGTCGCCATTGGGATAATTCAGCCGGATGAATCTGAACTCATTCCCCTTTATGGCTTTGGCCACGTAATCGGTTATTTCCGCGCATTTCATCCAGGGCCGCTGCTCAAAGGGCACGATGTCGGACGGTATTTCAACGTATTTTTCCAAACGTTTGTCGAACATGCCGGAGCGGTTGCCGTTGAAAAAATAGGTCACATGCCCGAATTTCTGGGTTTCGCTGACGGCCAGTTGCGTCACGCAGGCCCCGCACAAAAATTCACCCATGGTGCGGTTGATGGCCGGAGGAGTGACCAGAAAATTTTTCGGGATTTTCAGGTCGCCGTCATACTGCATCATGCCCGCGTAAACGACCTTCGGCCTCGGGTTGCGGTCAAATTGGGTAAAATCATCATCCTCAAAGGCGCGGCTGATTTCAATGGCGCGGTCGCCCCGGAAATTGAAATAAATGACGCTGTCATTGTCGACAATCGGCCCGACCGGCTTGCCCTCCCCGGCAATGACAAATGGCGGCAAATCCTGGTCGATCACGCCGGGATTCTCCCGGCGCAAGGTTTCAATCGCCTCGCGGGCCGAGGGAAACCGGCGCCCCGCCCCGCGCACGTGCGTATCCCAGCCCAGCTTGACCATGTTCCAGTTGGCGTTATAGCGGTCCATGGTAATGCGCATGCGGCCGCCGCCGGAGGCGATGCGAAAGTCAACTTTATGGGCAACATTCAGGTCGGCCAGAAATTTTTCGAAGGGGTCGACATAATTCAAGGCGGAAGTCTCGCCCACGTCGCGTCCATCCAATAAAATATGTATGCGCGCGCGGCAGACCCCCTCCTGCGCGGCCTGGCTGAGCATGGCTTTGAGATGATCCATGTGGCTGTGCACGTTGCCGTCGGAAAAAAGGCCGATGAAATGCAGCGTGCTTTTATTAGAGAGACAATTATCAACCAGCATGCGCCAAACCCTGTCCCTGAACATGGAGCCGGAGGCGATGGCCTTGTTCACCAGTTTGGCGCCTTGATCGAAAACGCGGCCGCAGCCGATGGCATTGTGGCCGACCTCGCTGTTGCCCATGTCGGCGTCGCTCGGCAATCCGACGGCCGTGCCATGAGCCTTGAGTTGGGAATAAAGTGCGTTTTTGGCAAGCCAGTCCAGGTTCGGCTTCAGGGCCGAGCGGACCGCATCGCCTTCCGGATATTTTCCGAGGCCGACGCCGTCCATGATCGCCAGCACCAGCGGCCCGGCCGGGCCGTTGAATTTCGATTTTTTCAATTGTTCCATTCGCACCCCCGAAAATATCCGCAGACTGAAATAAAAACAAGCAGCAAAATTAAAAACTTGATTTTTGCATGGTTCTTACCTATAAGATGAAGGTATTCTTACGCGAAAGGAAATTGAAATGAACAAATACCGCTTAATCACTGTCCTCTCCATCCTGTTTCTGTTTACGCCGGCGTTTTCCGGCTTTTGCCTGAGGCCGGACAAGGACGACATTAATCAAACCGTTTCTCCTTCACCTGCAAAATCCGCTCCCGTAAAAAACCGCCAACCTGCCGCCGGTCAGCTGCAAGCCGCGGCCGGCATTCCACAGGTTGACGTCAAATGGGATTCAGAAACGGGGGCGCCCTCCTCGATCCGCGCGCCGAAACTGGTTGCCCAAAGCCACGGCGGTATCTACGGATTGACCATCAAAGACGACACTTCGTTTGCCGTTAACGCCATTGCCGCGCTTGAGCGGCTTTCATCGATTTATCGCATAAGCGACGCCGAAAGCGAGTTTACATTCATTCGGCTTGAAGCGGATGACCTTGCTTATCATCATGTGCGCCTTTCTCAAAAATACAACGGCCTTGAGGTTGTCGGCAGCGAACTGATCGTGCATTTTGACGCTTCTAATTCGATTTACGAGGTAAACGGCCGTTACGTTCCGGACATGCGCATTTCAACGATTCCCAAAATTGACGGTAAAGACGCCGCGGCTTTGGCGCAGGCCGACCTGGCGGCCCGCGGCAATCCGTCCGGGACCGTGGTCAAAGGCCCGAAACTCGTGATTTACGCCCTGCATGCCGAACCGGCGCTGGCTTATGAAATGACTATTTTCTCGGGGCCTGGGGAAGAGTGGCGCTACTGGATAGATGCGCAAACCGGCAAAGTCATAAATGCTTTCAACGAGGTTCCCAAAGCGCTTTATGACCGGACGGCCGCATATATCACCGGCAACCTGCTGCAGGGTGAAGGAGGAACCAACGAGGGCGTCTGGGGCTCAAAAATAGAATTTGTCAACACCAACGACTGGTCGCCATATTACCTCTATTATCTTACGCCCTCAAACCTCTCCTGGTACATTTACAATGCCGCCAACAGCGGATACCAGGACACGAATTCCTGCGCGGTGCGCACAAACTCAAGCTGGGGCACATCCGACTCCGCCGAATTTTCCGCAGCCTACAATTTCGACGTGGTGTTGAATTATTTTCAGACGGTCCACAACCGGCGCAGTTTTGACGGATACGGCCAGCAGGTTTATGTCAACGTGCATTATCCGAACGGACAATACGACAATGCTTTTTACAGCTTTACCACGGAAAAATTTTATTTCCTTCCTCCGCATACTTATGCCGAATTGGCGGTGCTTGATGTCTGCGCCCATGAATTCACCCACGGCGTCACGCATCACACCTGCAACCTGGTCTACCAGGGCCAGAGCGGCGCATTGAACGAATCTTTCTCCGATATCTTTGGAACCGCGGTCGAGTTTTACTCCCAGCCCAGCGGAACCAACGTGTATCCCCTGCGCGCGGCCGGCTATTCCGACTGGCTGCTTGCCGAAGACGCCGTCTATACAACGCAGGATGTTGCGATGCGGGACATGCGCAACCCGCAGCGCAACAACCTGCCGAGCTATTACCAGGGCACATACTGGATGGACCCCAGCAGCACCAATGACAACGGCGGGGTGCATATCAATTGCGGCGTCCAGAATTTCTTCTTCTATCTGCTCTGTGATGGCGGCCTCGGAACAAACGACGGGCAGCGCGCCTATAACGTCGCCGGCATCGGCATCACAAATGCCATCCGCGTGGCCTACCGGGCTCAGACCGTTTATGCCTATTCGGGCAGCACTTATCCGACCATTGAGGCCAATTGGGAATCGGCCGCCACGGACTTGAATACCAACTGGGTGCGCTCTGTCCAGGCAGCCTGGTACGCCGTCGGTGTCCGGAACACGCCCCCTGCCCCGCCGGACAGCGGCAATGTCCCAATCTCGGGCGATTTTGACGGCGACCGCCTGGCAGACCCGGGCATGGTTGATTCGAATTATGTCTGGCGCATATTGCTCTCCAGCGCCGGCTATGCGGAAGCGCGGTTGAACGGCTTCTCCGATTCCGGCAATACCAACCCCGCGCCGGCCGATTTCGACGGCGATCGGCTGGCCGATCCGGCCACTTATAAAAACGGCAGTTGGACGGTTTATCTGTCTGGCGCCGGCTACCAGAAATGCGGTCCATTTTATTTCGGATCCGTGGCGGGCGCCACGCCCGCACCGGCCGATTTCGACGGAGACGCCAAAGCTGACCCTGCCCTGTATCTGGCAGGTAACTGGTACCTCTGGCTTTCAGCAAACAATTATGCGCCGGCCGGCCCATTTTATTTCCCGGCCAGCGCCGGCAGCCAGCCCACGCCGGCTGATTATGACGGCGACGCCAAGGCGGACCCGGCCACCTATTTCAGATGGGTCGACAGCGTTGGCTCGAACGGATACTGGAGTGTCTGGCTTTCAGGGGCAAGCTATGTCGGCCTGGCCCTCCAAAGGGACATAACGGGCATATCATACGGCACTGCGCCTGCAACCGGAGATTTCGACGGCGACCGCCTGGCAGACCCGGGACTGTACATGGTAACCGATCCGATTTTCATCATTAACCCGACTTACTGCCTCTGGCTGTCGGGCGGCGGTTATCAGAAATTCGGGCCATATAATTTTCCATGAAAAACAATGAAATAAACCAAATCGCCGCGCAGATCGCCGGCAAACTGGTCGCGATCAGGCGCGACATTCACAAACATCCAGAACTCGGGTTCAAGGAAAAACGCACTTGCCGCGAAATAACCGGCATTCTCAAGAGCATCGGCTTAGATAAAGTTCTTTCGCCCGTGGGCGGCACGGGCGTGGTGGGGCTGCTGACCGGCAAAAAAGGAGGCGGCAAAACCATCGCCTTCCGGGCGGACATGGACGCTTTGCCCATCCGGGAGGAAAACAACGTCCCCTACAAATCGCGCTTTGCCGGAGTAATGCACGCCTGCGGCCATGACGCCCACATCACCATGCTGCTGGGCGCGGCCATGATTCTCAAGCGCCTGCAAAACGAACTGTCCGGCCAGGTCAAATTTATTTTCCAGCCGGCCGAGGAAGGACTGCACGGCGCCGAGAGCATGATCAAGGCCGGGGCATTGGAAAATCCCGCCGTGGACAAAATTCTTGCGTTGCACGTGGATCCGGAAATAGATTTCGGCGCCGTGGCCTGCTCCCCCGGTCCGGTCTGGGCCGCGACCGACAGCTTTGCAATCGAGGTCATGGGCCGCGGAGGGCACGGCGCCTTCCATCATAAATGCGTGGACCCGATCATGGTCGCAAATCAGATTTATACCGGCTTGCAGAGCATCGAACGCAATCTGCCGGGCACGGCAGCGCGCGTAATTTCCGTTTGTTCATTCCACGGCGGAACGGCCTTCAACATAGTTCCCAACTCCGTCACGATGAAGGGGACCGTGCGCACTTTCGACAAAAAAATCCAGGAAACCATTATCCGGCGCATGCATGAAATCGCCGCCGGCATTGCCGCCACGCACGGCGCAAAAGCAAAAATCAATTATAAAAAACTGCAGCCGGCCGTGATCAACGATGCAAAGGCAAGCGCGCTTTTATGCCGCGCGGCAAAGGACATCGGCATAAAGACCGTTCCTTCAATTCCGCGCATGGGCGGGGAAGATTTTACCTTTTACCTGAAACATGCGCCGGGAGCAATGGCCAACATCGGAATTCGCGCAGGCAAGGACCGCCCCGGCTGGCACAACAGCCGCTTTGACATCGATGAACGCGTTCTGCCGCTCGGCGCGGCGCTGTTGGCCGAGTGCGCGCTGACGGTTTAAACGGTTTAAGTATAATGAGAGTAACGGCGTATCGGTGGTGATGAGCTGACACGAATGGCGCTAAGTTAAGCGTTTTCGCGCCATTCTGTTGGCGGCTCAGCACAGCTTCGCCCTCCATGTTGCTGGGCAATACGGTTTGTGGAGGGCGAGCCTGTGGCGAGCCGGGGCTTATCTTAGCGCCATTCTGAGCTGACACCGATACGCCACCACCCCGACACTTCTTCTCAAGGCCACATAGGAAGAACCGGAATCCAGCCCGGACCGCCGAAGGGAATGACGGTCTGGACGCCGCTTGCGCTGCGCAGATACCAGTTGCCCGTGCTTTCCTGATAAACCACCAGATCGCAAACTCCGTCGCCGTCATAGTCGCCCGGCACAGGCAGAAATCCGGGACCGCCGAACTGGATTGCATTGATCAGGATAGCCTGCTTTTTCAGGGACCACACATACCAAAGTCCGGTTAATTCCTGATAAATCGCCAGGTCGGAATAGCCGTCGCCGTCGTAGTCGCCCGAGACCGGCACGGCATAGGGAACGCCCCAATAAGTTCCCCAGGCAATGGCATTGGCGGTCATGGAGACAATGTACCAGTACCCCTGCGAAAGGTTATAGAGCGCCAGGTCGGATATCTGGTCGCCGTCATAATCGCCTGAAACCGGCACAAAACCGAGCCCCGCCACCGATGAGCCCCAGACCAGAGGGGCGCCCACCGATGAAATGATATACCAGAAGCCGTCCGGAGTCTGATAAAGCGCGCCGTCATAAATGCCGTCGCCGTTATAATCTCCGGCAACGGGCGTCAGGTTCGGACCGCCGAATAAAACGGAAACGATAAACGCCGCCCTTCGCAGGGAAGCGATGTCCCATTCCCCCGCTGCTTCATTATAAACGGCCAGATCGGTCGCGCGGTCGCCGTCATAATCGCCGTTGATCGGAATAAAACCCGGACCTCCCCAGACAACATCCCACGCCAGGAGCGCCCAGCGATGCAGCGACCCGATCCGCCACGCGCCGCTCGTTGTATTATAGACGGCCAGATCGGAATAACCGTCCGCGTCAAAGTCATTATATCTTATGCGGCTCATCACCACCGCGTTGGTGCCGAGCATGCGCGCAATGGTGTTGTCCAGCACGGAAGAATGAAACGACTGGGCATGTTGCGTGGGAGTTTCCTCCGCCGACTTGGTTGCGGCGTAATCATGCAACTCCATAAAGCTGAGCTGGCCGCTGTTGTTGGTGTCCACCGACTGCACGTTGCAGCCTTGTATCAGGTATCCGATATAGCGGCTGTAAAAATCGCTGCAGTAGCTCAATTCGTCATAATTGCATGCCGTCATGAAAGCGATGTTATTGCCGAGCGTCTTGGGCGCGACCAGTCCCCGGCTCTTCAACTGGGCGGCCCTGATCCGCAGATAATGAGCCATGGTTTCCTCGGCGAAAGTCCACTCGGGATATTTTCCGTCTTTAAACTGATACATTCCGCCGGAATAACAGGCGTCAATGATAATTATGACTTTGGTGTCGCTGTTAAAGGCGGCCAGATCGGCGGCCAGTTCCACGGATGTATAATTGGCGTCATAAGTGCAGATGTACGACATGGCGTTTGCGCCGGACGTGCGGCCGCCGTGGCTGGAATGCACATAGACGACGACGTCCCCGGCGCTGCTGCCGGCGGCAATGGTATTCAGGGCATTCTGAATTGTTGCCTTGGTAGCCTGGCGGTCCGTGTAGGTCGTCATGTTGGTCGAGGCCCAGCTGTTGGAAGGATCTCCCAGGAAGAAAATATTGCGCATACCGCAGGCGTCATTTGTGCACGTGTTGAGCGGCGAGGGACCGTAGGCATAATTGTCGATGCCGACCAGTAAAACCCGGCGGTTGGCCGTGTTCACCGATGTGCCGCAATACCCCTCAACGGTCGGACTGAAATTGCTGCTGGTGCCATAAGCATTGCGCGCCTTCACCTTGTAAAAATAGGAAAAACCGGTGATGACGCTGTAATCGCTGTAACTGGTAACCGTAAGATTGGTGCAGATTTGCACCGCGGTGTTGGTGTTGTAGCTGCGCCACAAGTCATAACCGATTGCGCCGGATGACGCATTCCAGATAACGTCGATGCGGTTTGAATATGCGCCCTGCGACGCCGAAATGGAAGCCGGGGGATCGGGTATGTTGGCCAGGCTGGGACTGCCCTGCATAAAATTCATTTCCAGCGTGTATCTGACGTTGTAACGGTCCTGGCTGTCCTTGCAGATGACGCTGTATATGCCGTTGGAAGTGATCGGGTAATTCGAGATGACGGCGCGGGTCTCGAAAACGTCCGTGGTCCGCACCAGGCGCTGGCCGGTCGGGCCATAAAATTCCAGAACGGGATTCAGGTCAAGATCAACGTCGCGCATGGTTATGCTGACCACGTCGCCAGTGACAGCATTGAACGAGGCCATATCCAGGTCGCCCGGCAGGTTGATAACGCCGGGCCTCGTCTCGCCGCTGATGATGGGGCCGATATCCGGATCCGAGCCGGCCAGACCGCCCGGAATCTGAACCATGGTCACGGCATAATCGCCATAGGCGTTGTACTTTTCGGAGCAAACAACGGTGTATATGCCCTGGTTGGTGAGCGTGGCGGTTATTTCCGAGCGGTAATCCGTGGGAAAATCATTGGTTATCCGCGTACCGGTGGGACCATAAATCTGGATGTTCGGCACTTCCTGATAATTAATTTGTCCCATGCGGATCTGCATGGTAACCGGAGTGTTCGTCACCGCAAAAAATCCGGCGTCCAGGTCGGAACTCACGTTGATCTCGCCCTGCTTTGAATCTCCGGCCTGGAGGGTGCCTACATCCGTGTCCTGATAGGAAAGCGGAATGTTCGGTATGCGCAGCATGGAACAATTATAAGAGGTGTACAGGTTTGTGTACACGTTGGTAATGGCAGGGAGCGGAAGACTGCACACGAAAGTATACCACCCGCTGTTGGTCACCGGCAGATAATGCTCGTAATTGCCGATCGAGGTGTAGGTGGCAATGCTGTTGGTGGCGATATTGCCGTCCGCACCCGGATTATAAATCACGAAATTCGGATAGGTATAATGCTCTTCATGGCCCAGCCGGATTATGACGGTTTCATTGGACTGGGCGTAAAAGTAATAGTTGGCGATTCTGTCATCCTCATCCAGCCAAGACCAGTAATACCACCAGCAGGAGAGATAATCCGAGCACCATTCCCCGGATTCAATGGCAACCTCCGTCGCCGCAACGGCGACCTGCGCGTTGAGGCAGCAAAGAACCGCGCAGACGGCCGACATTAAAAAACGTTTAATCCGCGTTGAAGACATCTTCGCCATACCCGACTTTCAGCATACTTTTTTTAATTTATCGTCTTTTATTCCGGCATTGTCAATATTTTTTTATCAGCTGTCAAGACTCGTTAGAAATGTCCTCGTTTTCGACTCATTAGAAATGTCCTCATTTTGTTGTTGCGTTCGCTTGGATTCCGCCCCCCGAGAATGGGCTTATAT
>Ga0074199_1000964_pt1 | contig 31823 bp, 36 predicted proteins | sample EPASupsiteSAE347_FD_64528 | JGI IMG/M metagenome (GOLD analysis project Ga0074199, IMG submission 64528) | Bioremediated contaminated groundwater from EPA Superfund site, New Mexico - Sample SAE3-47 | ecosystem: Environmental > Aquatic > Deep subsurface > Groundwater > Contaminated ... | reverse complement strand
CTCCATGATTCGCGGTCCGGGATTACCGAGGCGCGGCTTCAAAGACAACCCTTTGACGATGATTGCTCCGAGACGGCTAAGATCTACGTACGGTGCATATTCCTCGCCGTAACCAAAGGTTCCTGAGGCTGTCATTACGGGATTCTTCAGCTTCAATGTCCCGATTTCGACTGCGAGTTTCCCTGGCCTGTCTTGGTTTTTCCCGTTCGTCATGGCTCCTCCCAGCAGATATCCTCGATACTGAAAACGGGGCCGTCTTTGCAGACCGATTTCTTGACTCTTCTTCCACGCCGATTATGAACGTCAACGGCACAACCGAGGCAAGCGCCCACTCCGCAAGCCATGCGCTCCTCGATTGAGACCTGGCAGGGGAAGCCGGTCGGGGCCAATTGTTCGGCAAGGGTTCTCAGCATGGCCATAGGTCCGCAGGCGTAAATCATCGTTTTGCGCGGATCACACCCCTTCACAATGTCCGGCAGCAGGTCCGTCACCAGGCCGCAACTTCCCATACTGCCATCATCCGTGACGATGTTCATCAATCCATGAAGGTCTTTTATCCGCTCCAAACCGACGATCTCTGCGCAGCTTTTCGCACCCAGGCAGATTTTCAATTCATGTTTCGGGGCAATCCGGTCTTTAAGATATTGGGCGAGAAAAGTGATCGGCGCCACGCCCATGCCTCCCGCCAGCAATATCCTGTGGGGGCGGGTTTTTTCAATACGGAAGCCATTCCCCAACGGGCCGAGAATGGCAACTTCGCCAGCCGGTAGCAACCGGGAAAGCAGTTCCGTCCCCTGTCCCACGATCCGGTATAAGAACTCCAGGACGACATGATCCTGATCCCGCATAAATTGATAGATGCTGAGGGGTCTGGAAAGGAGGGGTCCACCGCCCCCGGCCGGCCGTATCATTACAAACTGGCCGGGACTTGGGTCCACAAACTCCACGGGAAGACGAACTGCCATGTGGAGATGCTGCGGTCCGAGCTTATTGTTAAAAACAATTTTTCCTGTCCACATACTTTATTATCTTTGACTTTCTATCTTGTCCGGGTGATCATCTTCACATCGGCTTCAAGAATGAGGGCGTCTTCTCCCGTTTCCTGATAATAGCCCTGCCGCCGACCTTTTAACACAAATCCTAATTTTTCGTATAAATTTATGGCGTCATGATTGGATTGCCGAACTTCCAGACGGACGGATACGATTTCCATATCCCGGAGAATCTCGAACATTACCTGAAGCAGCATACCGGCGACACCGGAGCGTCTGTATTTCTTTTTTACGGCGATCCGATGAATCTCCGCCTCGTCCAGGATGAGCCAGAAATTCAGATAACCCAGCAACTCCGGAGGTCCTTCCCCTCTTTCTTCCACGACGACGAGCGTCCGGGATAGGGAGTTCCCTTTTTCTTTCTCCCAGATACCGTCGCTATACGGCAAAGGGAAAGAGCTGTTTTCGATCTCCCTTATCGCCTGTATATCATCCAATTCCATCTGCCGGATACGGAGCTTAGAAGGCATGAATTATTTCAATAATAACCATTGTCGCCAGAAAAAGGGCACAGAAGACGGGTACGGTGCTGCGAATCTTTACCGTATTCAGGCATACGGCAATAAGGACCGCCGGAATGATGAGATACATCAATCCCATTGCCTTTAAAACAGAGACGGGGAGGAGCGGAAAAGCTGCTTCGATAATCATGACGCCGGCGGTAATGGATAAGAATAAAAAAAGGCAATATGCGGCAAAGGTTTTGGCAATGGCATATATATGCAGTCGTGTGATCCCCCTCGGGTCGGCTGCCTTGGCTGCCTGAAGGGCCTTTTCCGAGAGCAGTTCGTTGGATTGAATCAGCGCCGTATCCATTCTTTGCGTGATTAAACCGAGGGGTATGAATAATAAAAAGGCAAAGGTGATTACCTCGTGGCGGGTTTGGTCGTATTGACCGCTTGCCAGCAACAGGGACGATACAATCATTACTGCGAGCAGTGAATCATTGGGAGGGACATAGATGCCGATTTGCGACTTATCGATCCAGAGCAACTCCAGGAAAGCCCCGATGCTCATACCGGTCAGCATATCCCCAAGGAAGAATCCAGTCAGCGGTGCGATCACGACAGGTCGTGAAAGCATGGTTTGCAGGCATGTCCGGTCAAGACAGAGAAAACCTCCGACGACGGACACTATGACCACTTTTATAACCATATCATTGACGACCTCGTATACATTCTGCAAATCGTTCAATAATATTGCATCGGCAAGTCTTTCTATAACAGGTGCTTCAATGCCTCGGCGATATTCAAAGGACGCTCTCTCGGAATACGCCGCATCTCAATCAGCACCCCCCGCTGCAAAAGACTCTGGATGCTGGCAATGTCTTGATCGCTCAGTAAAACACAGGCCGACAATTTTTGTCGACATTCATCATTGTAGATATTGCCGATGTTTAATTTATCGTATGAAAATCCAAGGGCATAGGCACGCAGGGCATCCCACACATTCGAGAACAGGATGATGGATCGCACCCGATCATTAAAGTCATTCCCCTGCAAGGCGTTGTATTTAACAAAGTCTTCGACGCTGTGGATTCTCACCTCAACGTCGCTGGGAACGGCCATTTTAATGACTGTTTCTCTGAAGAAATCGCTGGCGACCTCATCATCGACCACAATGATTCTGGATGCTTTCAGGAAAGGAACCCATGCTTCGATGATCTGTCCATGGACAAGACGATTGTCGACCCTTATAAGGACGCAATCCATCGGATCACGCACCGATCTTTTTATTAAGGATTTCACTGGCTACGCAAATATTTTTGATTCCGTATTCCTTAATGAAACTTGCATATTCACGCAGGGTCATATTTTCTCGGACATCAGTCAGCTTGAGAAGCATGGGGAGATTGACGCCCGTAATCACTTCCACCTTGCCCTCTTTCAGGAATGAGAGGGATATATTAGAGGGCGTTCCCCCGAAGAGATCCGTTAAAATTATCACGCCCTTCCCTTGGTCCAGCTTTTTTATGGCCGCACTGATTTCCTTTTTTATATCTTCCAAACCCTTTGTTTGATCAACAGAGATATGGTTAACCCCTCTTAAGGGTCCTTTAATTAGTTCCGCCGCCTTGATCAATTCGTGGCCAAGCCCGCCGTGTGTCGTAATCAGCACTCCAATCATCATTTACTCTTTAACCTCTTTGGACGATTTTCGGGTGTACGCTAATGGATTGGCCGGCAATTGTCAAGGCCTTATCAGGGGCAATTCTGTCCTTGCATATCTTGACAAGAACACGAAGAAAAGATATATTTTCATTGAACGAGTGTTCTGCGATGTTCGTTTCATGTTATGTAGCCGGAATCGAATACGAAAAGAGCGACAGGGTCTCAGTGGTGATTGCCACCCTTGGGAGACCAACTTAAATGTAACGTGACTCCGGCCAGGCGATGAACGGCATAGGTGGTCCTCGTTCATTTTTTTAGAAAGCATGTAGCGAATTCATTCTTGACCTTTTTTGCTTTTGTGTGACAAACTGGCGAAAAGGAAATGTGGTCGCCATGTATTCGCTTCTTTCGAAATGAAAAAGCCGGCTGGAAACTCTCTTAAACCGGCCCTTTTTGCCATGATTACCCTTTCAGGAATATGGGGTTACAACTGGGTGGTCATGAAAGAGTGCTTGCGGCATGCATCGCCCTTTGATTTTGCCGCCCTGCGAACTTTTATCGGCGCCATCAGTCTTTTCGCCATCCTCCTTCTGCAACGAAAATCTCTGATACCAAAAGAAATTTTTATGACCATCCTCCTCGGTCTCCTTTCGACCACCGGATGTATAGGTCTGGTTACGCTGGCGTTGTTCTATGGAGGCGTCGGGAAAACGGCAATCCTTGTCTACACCATGCCCTTCTGGGTTCTGGTTCTGGCTTGGCCGCTCCTTTCCGAATATTTGGCCGGAGCCCAATGGCTCGCCGTTATTCTCGCCTTTTCAGGCCTGATGGTTATTCTTGAGCCCTGGAATCTGCAATCAAGCATGCTGGGTAACATCCTCGCCGTCTTATCGGGAATTGCCTGGGCGGGAAGTGCGATTATGACCAAAATCATGTGGAAAAAATTCACTTTCGACCTCATCTCCCTGACGGCTTGGCAGATGCTTTTCGGCTGTATCCCCCTGATCTTTATCGCCATGCTCGTGCCCAGTCCCCCGGTGCAATGGACTCCACGTTTTATTGCCGGGCTTGCATTCAGTTCCATCGTCAGTCAAGCCCTTGCCCTGATCCTGTGGTTTTATATCCTAAAAGCCATGTCAGCCGGTATGGCCAGCATGGGAACCCTGGCAACTCCCATCATCGGAATGATTGCCGCCGCCATCCAATTGGGTGAAAGACCTACTTCCGTTGAAGCTCTGGGTATGATGCTTATCATAACCGGACTGACAATCCTGACTTTTCAGGGAGTAATTCAGTATCGAGAACTTCGACGCTTTATTAATAAATGACAGCTTTGCATGAACTCGCCCGTGGCTTGGGCGGAAATACAGATAAGGAGGCAATAAAATGAGGAGTAACCTGCTGGATAGAATTGAAGACATCTTATTGATGGGACCCGGCCCTTCCTGTGTTCCTCCGGAGGTTTATCAGGCCCTGAGCAAACCGACTCTGGGACATCTGGATCCGTATTTTCTCCAAATCATGGATGATCTGAAATCGCTTCTACAACAGGTAATGAAAACCGGCAACAATATGACCATCCCCTTGTCCGGAACCGGATCGGCCGGAATGGAGGCCTGTTTCGTCAATCTGGTCGAACCGGGAGATCGCGTCCTCATCCTGGTCAATGGCGTGTTCGGCATGAGAATGCAGGACGTCGCCTCCCGGCTTGGCGCCCAGGTCGATATCGTCGAGTTCCCCTGGGGAACACCGGTCATTCCGGAAGAGGTAGACAGAAGGCTGCACCAGAAAGACTATCAAATCCTCGCCGTGGTGCATGCGGAGACATCAACCGGGGTAAGAAACCCCGTAGCGGAAATAGGAGCCCTTTTGAAAGGCTCTGAATGTTTGTACCTGGTTGACGCCGTGACCAGCCTGGGTGGTATCGACGTAAACACGGACGATTGGAAGATCGATGCCCTGTACAGCGGCACCCAGAAATGTCTTTCCTGCCCGCCCGGCCTGGCCCCCCTTTCCTGCTCGGAAAAAGCTTTGGACAAGCTCAACCGCCGACGGCAGAAAGTGCCCAACTGGTATCTCGACCTTTCCATGATTGCCAATTACTGGGGTAAAAACCGTGTCTATCACCATACAGCACCGGTTAATATGCTCTATGCCCTCTATCAGTCTTTAATGCTTGTTATTGAAGAAGGACTGGACAAGGTAATCTTGCGCCATCAGCATAACCATCTAAAACTTGTGGATGGCCTTGAGGAGATGGGTCTCGAGATGCTGGTAGAAGCACCCTTCCGCCTGCCCATGCTCAACACGGTCAAATGTCCGGCCGACATTGACGAACTGTCTGTCCGGCGCTGTCTGCGCTCTGAGTACAAAATTGAAATAGGCGGTGGTCTCGGACCCCTTGCGGGGAAGATATGGCGTATCGGTTTGATGGGACATACCGCCAGGCCTGAGAATGTAGATCGTTTTCTGGCGGCACTCAGAGGCGCTTTATAATCATGAAACAAGGACGATGAAGCCAAGGGTTTGTCACGCTTATTTCGTTACAGACCCTAAGAGGCTACGGCGACATTTTCCTTAATAAGCATGGTGGCGGGATCGAGAATGAGGACCGGACGGGGCGATGGTACATCACCGGTCTTCAGATCCCGGATATGCATTTCGTTACCTTCCGTTACGAGGAGCAGGGCGACATCAAACAGTTCATCCGCCGGCAGGAGGGGCTTGGGCAGCCCATCCGCATCCTCCTTCACCTGCCGATGAGTGTTGACTGTAAACCAGGCCCGTAAGCGCTGCTTTTCCACCATTTCTTTCAAGGCATCAAGTGCCGGCTTGGATGTGTCATCAAAGATCAGCCCATCGATAATAATCATGTCAGGGCTAAAAATTCCCTGTTCCATGAGGTCATTCAGGCGTTCCTGGAGTCTTGGCACGCTAAACCCTTCCACTTTGAAGGTCATAATGAATCTCAGGGGCAGGATATCCTCCCAGAGCGTCCGGATCTGGCCTATCTGGTACTGAACGGCGAGGAGGCGAAATAGCTCGCGGTACCATAGATCGACCTTGTTCACGGGATCGAGGAGGCTGACGTGAAGCACCTTTTTACCTCGCAGCATCATATTGAGAGCCAGTTGCACGAGGAGGGCTGTTTTTCCCACCCCGGCCCTTGCCAGAACCGCACCAAACCCTCCTTCCGGAAGGATGTCGTCATTTTCGTAACCCATTTGCCGCAGCGGATTTCTTAAAATCAGATCCTTTTTCAGCATAGCGATACTCCTGTTTCTAAGATCAAGTATTTTTGCCATGTCTTGCTTAACCTAGGCTGCATTTTTTTTCTTCGCGGCCATGTCTTCAGCGATTTTTTCAGCAATGGATTGAGGGACCTGGCGATAAAGAGCAAATTCCATGGTAAATTGCGCCTTCCCCTGGGTAGCCGACCGTAGCACCGTGGAAAAACCGAACATCTCCGCAAGGGGAACCTGCGCCTCGACGACGCACATGTGTCCTTCATCCTGGGCTCCCACAATCATCCCCCGACGCTGATTAAGCAGCCCCATGACGGCGCCCTGAAATTCCGTCGGCGCCTCTACGACCACCTTCATGATCGGTTCGTGCACAACGGGCCGGGCACGGAGGTAGGCTTCCCGGAACGCCCCGCGGGCGGCGGCCTGGAAGGCCATATCGGACGAATCGACGGCATGATACGCCCCGTCATTAATGGCCACCTTGATCCCCGTAATGGGAAATTCGAGCTTGGGCCCTTTTGCGAGGGACTGACGGAATCCTTTTTCGCAGGCCGGAATATACTGGGTGGGAATGGCGCCCCCGGTTATCAGGTTATCGAAAATAAAATCGCCTTCCGTGGTCGGCTCAATGTAGCCCGCTATCCGGCCATATTGCCCTGAGCCGCCGGTCTGCTTTTTATGGATATAATTGAAATCGGCGCGCTGGGTGATCGTTTCCCGGTAGGCAACGCGGGGGTTGCCGGTCGTCACCTCGGCATCGTATTCCCGCCGCATTCGTTCGACATATACATCGAGATGCAGTTCACCCATCCCTTCAATGATCGTTTCATTGGTTTCCATGTCCACGTGGCAACGGAAAGTTGGATCTTCCTTTGTAAAACGTTGCAGGGCCTTCGACATGTTGATCTGCGCCTTGTTGTCCTTCGGTTCAATAGCGAGGGAAATAACCGGATCGGGGACATACATGGAGGTCATGGCCAGATTGAGGCCGGGAGAAACGAAGGTGTCGCCGGAGGCGCATTCAATTCCAAAGAGAGCTCCAATATAACCAGCAGGAATCATTTCGATATCTTCCATCTGGTCGGCATGCATTCTCACGAGACGCCCTACCTTTATTTTCTTGCCGGAACGTATGTTGATAATCGTCGATCCTTTCGCTATCGTGCCCTGATAGACGCGAATATATGTCAACTGCCCATATACTCCGTCCTCAAGCTTGAAGGCCAGCGCAACGATAGGATCTTCGGGATGGCTGCTTAACGTAACCGGTGCCTCATTCTCATCGAGATTGAGGGCGGTATTTTTCACCTCTTCCGGAGACGGCAGTAATTCAGCCACCGCATTCAAAAGCAGTTGAACGCCTTTATTCTTATAAGCCGAGCCGATAATCACGGGGGTCATATGACGTGCCAGTGTTCCCTTGCGGAGGGCCGCAATGATCATCTCCGTTGTAATTTCGTTTTCTTCCAGAATGGCGTCGGTCAGTTCATCGGAAAAGGCGGAGGCCTGGTCAATCAGCTCTTCCCGCTTTTGACGGGCTTCCGCAAGCATTTGCTCGGGAATTTCTCCGCTCCGGATATCCTCGCCATGGGCCCCGTCAAAATATAGTGCCTCCATGGAAACAAGATCGACAATCCCCTGAAAATCGGATTCCAGACCGATAGGGATCTGCATCGCCACGGCGTTATGGCCAAGTTTCGCCCGGAGCTGTTCTATCACCCGGTTCGGATTCGCCCCGCTGCGATCGCATTTGTTTATGAAAGCAATGCAGGGGACCTGGTATCTCTTCATCTGCTGATCTACGGTGATCGACTGGGACTGCACACCCCCTACCGAACAAAGGACAAGAACCGCTCCATCCAGTACCCGGAGAGATCTTTCTACTTCAATGGTAAAATCGACATGCCCGGGAGTATCAATAATGTTGACCTCATGTCCCGCCCATTCACAATAGGTCGCAGCAGAGGCAATGGTAATACCCCTTTCCTTCTCCAATTCCATGGAGTCCATCGTCGCCCCCACGCCGTCCTTTCCCTTGACTTCATGGATGGCATGGATACGCTTCGTGTAAAAAAGTATCCTCTCCGTGAGGGTCGTTTTTCCCGAATCGATATGGGCGCTGATTCCGATATTCCTTATTCTTGTTAGATCTCTCTTCATATTGGCACTTTCCTGCATTTCTTTATAGATGAAAGCCGAGAATGATATAGAAATTTAATTGCTTTGTCAATAATTATTTTTTATTGTATGAAGTACTTGACACTAAGTATAAATATCGTTTTATATTAAAGGTCATAAATACATAATTTATTTTATTTACGTCATTGGTTTTACGTACTTGAAATTGGCATAATATGGATTTCACAATTCATTCATCGGCAGCTTATCACCGCCAGGACCTCCGTACCCTCGGCTGGGAAACAACCCTCTGCAACACCCTGGCCGATCGCCACGGTCCCTGCCGCATGACACTCAATATTAAGGACTCCTATGGAAATCTCCTTTTCGATTACCTGGGCGGCCTTTTTTCATTTGATGGGATCAGCCATCTCCTCGAAGTCGGAGGTGGCTACGGTTGGCTCATGAGGGATTTCATGAACCGGAAACCGTTTCAGAAGGTGACACTGATCGATATTTCCCCGCACCTTCTCGAGCAGCAGAAAAAAGTACTGAGAAATTTCCCGGCCTCCTTTTCCTTCCGTGAAGAAGACTTCCTGGACACCCCTCCGATGGTTCTTGGAGATGTGGACCTCGCTGTCTTGAATGAAAATATCGGCGATTATCCAACCATCACCAATCTTACCAGAGATTTTCTTCTGGCCCCCCCGGCAACATTGCCTTCCGGTCTGCAATTCGTATGGGAATTCTTTCACAAATACGGGCTCCCGGAACCTCTACATCCTGTGTTTCACATTAATATCGGAGCCCTCATGGCCCTGGAAAAGCTGTGCTCCGCCCAGGTCCCCTTCATCTTCCTCAGTGAACACAGTTGTGAAGCTGCTGTTACCGGCTTATATAGAGACTTGATCAGTGTCCCCGCTTCGGACAATCCCGAATGCATAATCCTCAAGGGCCACGATGAATTTACGATTCAGTTCTCTTACCTCGAAAAGATCGGACAGTACCATGATTATAAGATCATCCGGGGACCAGTGGCTGATTATATCCCTTTCAAAATGACAGACCGGTTGCGAGCGATCATGAAGGCCCCCTCTCCATGGCGCGACGAGGACGAAATCATCCGTTATTTTGTCGAGGATCTTTACAAGTATGAATATCTTCTTCTCACCAAAGAAAGACATGAATCTGAATGATTCTTCCTGCGAAGAGCTTTGCCGCTGCTGTGGAAAATGTTGCCTCGCCGACTTTATCGCCTATGTCAGGGATGAAGACATTCTTAGGTGGGAAAGGGAAGGACGTACAGATATCATATCTGTAATCGAGAACGAACACGCCATGTGGGCGGGAGACCATCTTATTTCTGCCGACAATGGACGTTATCTGCATGGCTGCCCTTTTCTGACGTGGGTTGAAGATCACTCTGCCTGCTCCATCTATGAAACACGTCCCGCCGTCTGCAGGAATTTTGCTCCGGCGTCCTCGGAAATATGTCCGCAATGGAAACCCCGCTGACCCTATTTTTGATTGAATTCTATCTGGAATTAGAATATGTTTGCCCTCATGATTCCTCGGCATTAAAATGACAAGGAGGTCCCATGCTGAAACACATCGTCTTTATGAAATTCAAAACGGGCTTTGATGCGTTGCAGATTGAAGATCTGAAAAAGGATCTCGGAGCCCTTCCCGGGAAAATTGACGAAATCAAGGAGTTTGAATTCGGACCGGATATTCTCAAGTCCGAACGGTCTTATGATTTCGCACTGGTAGCGAGCTTTTCCGACCTCGATTCCCTGAAGAGGTACCAGGTCCATCCCGACCATCTACCCGTGCTTCAAAAGGTCAGGGGCCACTGCGAGACTATTCTCGTCGTGGACTTCGAATGGCCTTAACTCTTTATCTTACGGAGGCGTAATCCATGGCAGCAATAGTTAAAATGTTTACCCTGAGTACGTGCAGTCACTGCAAGACCACAAAGAAATTCCTCAACGACTGCAACGTCGTCTTCGATGCCACCGATGTGGATCTTCTTAAAGGCGACGAAAAACAGCGCGTCCTCGATGAGGTGGTCAAATACAATCCAAACCGTTCATTCCCGACCATTGTCATCGGCGCCAAGGTCATCATCGGGTTCAATGAAAAGGCCCTTCGGGAGGCGCTGGGGATAGAATGAACACTGCGCAGCTCTATGAGGCAATAAAAAAGGTTCAGGAACCAAAAGGTTATTTTTTTAATAATAACAAACCCTGGGTTCTCGAAATCCTCGGCGATCTTCTGGTAAACAGGGAACGCTACGGTTACATGTCCTGTCCCTGCCGTCTGTCGGCAGGGGATCGGGAAAAAGACAAAGACATCATTTGTCCCTGCGCCTACCGCGCTGCCGATGTAGCGGAGTTCGGCAGTTGCTACTGCAACCTCTACGTTTCTAGGGAATGGAATGACAATCTCATTGCACACGCTTATGTTCCCGAGCGTCGCCCCCCGAATAAAATGACTTTCTGAGAGCTTCTTTAACATGGATACTATTGCTCCGATCCTGGTGACAGGTAATCTACCCCTATCCGTTCTGGAAAACCTGAAAAGGGAATTCCAGGTGGAAATCCACGCAGAAGATCTTCCCATGTCCCGGTCAGATCTCCTTCATTCAATCCGCGACAAGGTCGGGTTGTTATCCATGATCACGGATGACATCAACGGGGAGTTTCTAGATCATGCCCCCAAGCTGATCATGATTGCCAACATGGCCGTAGGATATAACAATGTCGATCTCAATGCGGCGACCAGACGCGGCATCCTCGTATCCAATACCCCCGGTGTCCTGACGGATGCTACGGCGGACCTGGCTTTTTCCCTCATCCTTGGTGCGGCAAGACGTATTGCCGAGGGCGACAGGATGGTTCGGGAAGGGCGTTTCCGTTTTTGGGCCCCTTTTCATTTTTTGGGGAGGGAAGTATCAGGAAAGACTCTCGGGATTATCGGTATGGGAAGGATCGGCAAAGCCGTCGCCCGAAGAGCCCGTGGCTTTCAGATGCCTATCCTTTATTACAGTAGAAATCCTCTGGATGAGACCGTTGAAAAGGAGCTTAATGCCCGGTACGTGCCCTTGGACAACCTGCTGGGAGAATCCGACTTCATCTCCCTCCACATCCCCCTGTCCTCTGATACGAGACATTTCATCGGCAACAGGGAATTTTCCCTGATGAAACCGACGGCATTCCTCATCAACACGTCCCGCGGACCTGTCGTCGATGAAAAGGCTCTCCTCGGCGCCCTGCAAAACGGGCTCATTGCCGGCGCCGGTATCGACGTTTATGAAAATGAACCGGCCATAACTCCGGGGCTCGAAAAACTGGATCAGGTTCTTCTATTGCCCCATGTGGGCAGTGCTACCCTGGAGACCCGCACCAGAATGGCGGCTATGGCAGCGGAGAATCTCCTCGCCGGTCTGCGGGGTGAGGTACCGCCCAATCTGATCAACACGGAAGTATTGAGGTAAAATGTCCCATGCCCTTTTCATTCTCACGGCTGGAAATACCGGAAGTTATTCTCATTGAGGCAAGACAGTTTCCCGACGAGCGGGGCTACTTTGCAGAAACTTATAAACTTAACGATTTTGTCGCTGCCGGCGTCCCGGAACTTTTTGTTCAGGATAACTTTTCCTCTTCAAAACGAGGGACCATCCGGGGGCTGCATTATCAAATGGAACCGATGGCTCAAGGCAAACTCGTAATGGTCTGTTGTGGGGAAATTTTCGATGTCGCCGTCGACATCCGTCAAGGCTCACCTACCTTCGGTCGCTGGGTCGGTCATAAACTAACAGCCGCGAATGGGATGATGCTGTATATCCCGCCGGGCTTTGCCCACGGATTCTCCGTACTGAGCGCAGAAGCTGTCGTCTCGTATAAGGTCACTAAAGAGTATGCTGCGAATCTGGACCGGGGCATCGTCTGGAACGATCCGGATATCGCCATCCCCTGGCATGTGGAAGCGCCCCTGCTATCCGCGAAAGACGCCGCCCTACCCCGGCTTCGGGAGGCGGATTGCAATTTTATTTTTTGAATGAGTCCCTGAACTGTTCCATCCTATTTGCACAACTCGAGAATTTCAGTTATTGTCTCTTTTGAATATGATTTCAGCCCCCAGACCTGGGCTAGGGCAAAGGCATTATCAGCGATCTTCTCAATATCCTGCGCAGGGATTTGAGCCTCTTTTAATGATACGGGGCTGCCGATCGAGGTAAACCAATCTTTGAGCCGGTCAATTCCCGTCAGGGCCGCTTCCTCGTCTTTTTCCGTCTTGACGCCAAAGACCTCTCTTGCCAATCGCGCAAAACGCCCCGCCTTGCTCCGGAACTGCGACTTCATCCAACCGGGAAGGATAATGGAAAGCCCGGCGCCGTGAGCTATATCATAGAGGGCGCTCAGGGAGTGTTCGATCATATGGACAGGAAGGGCTACCTGCCCCATCCCCGCCGTGGTCAAACCATTGAATGCCAGGGTTGCCGCCCACATCATATTTGCCCGGGCGTCATAATCATCGGGGTGTTGAAGTATAGTTTCCGTGGCCCCCATGATGGTCTTCATCAAACCTTCGACTATCCCATCCTGTAAGGGGCTGGGGTTCACTTCCGAGTTATTGAAATAACCCTCCAGCATATGGGTAACGGCGTCAACGGCGCTGTAGGCGCTGTAAGCCCTGTCGAGAGTGAATAAGACCGACGGATCGAGAATGGATACCTTCGGTTGGATGTGAAGAGAGCGGATACTGTATTTCTGACGCCCCTCTTCTCTCGTCATTACGGCGGCGGCATTCATTTCGGAAGCACTGGCAGATATGGTAAGGACAGTCAAGACGGGAAGGGCTGCCTGGATAGTTTTCTTGTAGATAAAAAATTCCCAGACATCGTGATCAGCCCTGACACCGGCGGCAATGGTCTTGGCCGTATCGATAACGCTTCCCCCGCCCACGGCAAGGATAACGTCGATGCCCTCCCGCTTCGCGATTTCAATACCCTGTACGGCGTGAGAAAGGACCGGATTCGAGCGTACATCCGGAAATTCGACTATTGAAATCCGGTTCTCTGAGAGTGAAGAAATTACTTGGTCATAAACGCCGTTTTTCTTGATACTGCCCTGCCCGTAGACCAGCAGAACCTTTTTTCCGTATCGTGCCGTCTCCTGACCAATACGCTTAATCTGACCCTGGCCAAAAATAATCTTCGTGGGGTTCTCAAAAATAAAGTTTTGCATCGTTTTTTCCTTTCCAGAAAAATAATAATTGACTATACTAATGGGGTTGATTCTTGTCAACAGTCCTAAACATCAAATAACTTAGGAGGGAAAGTTATGAAAGAAAAGAACAGCCTGGATGCGCTTTTCAAGCCCCACAGTGTCGCCCTGATCGGAGCTTCGGGAACCCCCGGCAAACTTGGTTACGACATACTTTATAATCTCATCCATGCCGGATTCAAGGGGCCGATCTACCCGATCAATCCCAAAGCGGATGAGCTTCTGGGACTGAAGGCTTATCCGGACATCACGGCCACACCGTCCCCCGCCGAACTGGCCGTCATTGTTATCCCTTCCAAAGCGGTGTCCGGCACCATTGAAAAATGCGGTCAGAAAGGGGTCAAGGCTGCCGTCGTTGTTACAGGGGGGTTTGCGGAGGCGGGTGAAGCCGGTGAAAAGCTTCAGATGGAGTTGGCTGATGTTGCCCGTCGTTATGGCATCCGAGTCGTCGGACCCAACTGCCAGGGAATTAATTATCCCCACCATCAGCTCTGCGCCTCCTGGCCGCTGCTGACAAATCAGGGAGGAATGGCCTTTATTTCTCAAAGCGGTACGGTCGGCGCCGCCCTAATGGATTGGGCAAGCGAGGAGCATTTAGGGGTCAGCGTCTTCGTCAGTCTCGGCAACCGCGCTGATGTCGACGAATCAGACTGCATCCGATACTTCGATGATGATCCCCACACCAAGGTTATTGCCATCTACATGGAGGGTGTCAAAAGGCCCCAGCATTTTCTCGAATCCCTTTCCAAGGCGACGAAGCCCGTGGTAATCCTCAAAGCCGGCAGAACCGCCCGGGGGCGCATCGCCGCCGAGAGCCATACTAAATCTCTCGCGGGAACCGATGAAATCTATAATGCCATTTTTAACAAATACCATGTCCACCGGGCCGACAATCTGGAGGAACTATATGATTTCGCCAAAGCTCTCGCTTACATGAAGAAGCCGAAAGGAAAACGGCTTCTGAATATATCCAGTTCCGGAGGAGCAGCAATTCTCGGCATTGATGAGGCCGAAAAACTTGGCTTTGAAAATCCAGCCCCGAGTCAAGCTTTGAAGGAAAAACTGAGGTCTTTTCTGCCCGCCCATTGCGGCGTCACGAACCCCATTGACCTAACCGGCGATGCCATCACCGATCCCAGCCTGTACTCGCAGGCTATCGCCGCGGCAAAAAGCGATTTCGATACGAGCGTGGTTATTTTTGGCGACCCAATTCACGGTGCCGCCGACATCGTCACCGGCGACGGCGAGCTAATCGTTTTTTGCGGAGGGGCCGACGTTGAACGTGAAGAGGCCAGGAAAATGCACGAAAAGGGGATTCCCGTCTACCCGACACCGGAGCGGGGCATCAGGGCTCTGTATCAGCTTGTCCGATTTGATCCTCCCAAGATCGTCAAAAAGGAGCGTCGCAAAGAAACGATGCACTCTGACCTAAGCCTTCTTTCCGTCAACGAATCTGTAGCATTGATGAAGAAGTACGACATCACTGCCGTCGATACGTTTTTGGCAGTAACGGCAAAAGACGCCATTTCTCTGGCCAAGAAGATCGGTTTGCCCATAGCCATGAAGATCGCATCCCCCGATGTGGCTCACAAAACCGATATTGGCGGAGTGCGCCTGAATCTTTCCACACCGGTGGAAATCCGTCAAGCCTATGAAGGCATCATGGACAGCGTCAAGACCGCCCTGCCCAAAGCCCGAATTGACGGTGTCACCGTATCTCCCATGGCGGGAGCGGAGGGACTGGAAGTGATCCTCGGCGTCATTCGCGATCCCCAATACGGTCATGCCCTGATGTTTGGACTGGGGGGGATATTTACGGAAATATATCGTGATGTCCAATTTTGTCTGCTTCCGGCAACAGATAAGGAATTTCGCCAAACAATTCGCGGCATTCAGGGGTACCCTCTTCTGGCCGGGGTTCGGGGCCAGAAGCCGAAGGATGAAAAGGCGCTGATTACCATGATGAAAGCCATGGCGGCGCTGATCAAAGATCGTCGGGACATCGATCAGATCGATCTTAATCCGGTGCTTGTATATGAGGAAGGGGCCGTGGCGGTGGATTTCCGGCTCTACAGCCGCCAAGTATAACGGATTTATGATATTGACTTGATTTTAATCATAACACGATAACAATCAGGAGACAGGAACGATGAAAGATAGGGAGAATAAAGAGATCAAAGACGATCAGGTCGATGATCTTCAGGCCGTTGATGATCAGTACATCAAGAAGGAACAAGCTCTACGGCGCCGACATATCTTTCAAATTGTTCTATTGATTCTTGTGGTGGTCGGACTGGTTTTTTCTGATACGCTAATGGAATATTTCACGGGCAGACGGGAAAAGCCATCTGTAAACAGGGTTGAGAAGATTGCCAAAACAAAAATGGTCCGTGTCAGCCCTGAGGAACGCCAGGCTTTCCTTGGACGTGTAAAGGTGTTGCTCAACGAGGGGAAGGTCAATGACGCCCTGAATATACTTGTAGAGCATCTGGGCCGGGATCCCGAATTTGCCGAGGCACAATATTTGGCGGGGACGGCCTATTTAAGGCAGGGACGAGTTCAGAGCGCCTACAGCCATCTTAAGCGGGCGACCACCCTACAGCCCAACTATTATGAGGCACAGGAAAAACTGGGTGAAATCTATCTGATTGCCGGCGACTATAAGGCAGCACGGGAGATTTCATCAAAACTGACAAAGGGTGAGGCATACCTGCAGGATGGTCTGAGGCTTGAATCCGAGATTGCCTTGGCGGAGGGCAATCTGGCGTTGGCTCTGCAGAAGGCCACCGTAGCCATGGCGGACTCCAAGCAACCCCCAAAACTCAAGACATCGGCTTATCTGGCCGCCCTTTATTTGAAGAAAGGCGATACGGAAAAGGCTGATGAAATAGTTAAGAAACTGGATACGGCTTCCATGGATGCGGAGGGTCTGTTGAGCCTGGCTAAATTTTATCTGGGTGCCGGCAAAGATGTCCAGGCCCTGTCTTTCTTCAAACAGGCCCTTCGGCGCTATCCCGACAGCGCCGAAGTCAACTACAATTACGCCCAGTATCTCTTCAACAAAGATCAGTTGCGGGAAGCCATTGTTTATTACCGAAAGGCCCTGGGGGCCTTCCCCAATGTCCAGATCATCGCCTACCGGCTCAGTCAGTGCCTGCTGGCATCAGGTCAGCGCAGCGAAGCCAAAACGTACATTGATGCCATGACCCAAAGATACCCGAACAGCATCCTGACGCTGGGGCTCAAGTTCCAATATTATATCCTGGCCGGCGAACGGCGTCCGGCCATTGACGCCCTGAACCAAATGACAAAGCTGATTCCCACGGCGCCTCGGCCTTACATCGTTCTGGCCAATCTCTACTGGCAGGAGGGGATGATTGCTCAGGCGGAAAAGAACGCCCTTAAGGCCATGAAACTCGGTGAAAAAACAGTTTTGCCCCACCTGATGATCGGCGACATTCTTCTTGTTAAAGGACAGCACCAGCAGTCGATGGCCTATTATGACCGGGTGCTGGAGGTACAGCCCGACAACATTGTCGCGCTGCTGCAGACAGGGGATCTCTACCTTAATATGGGACAACCGAAGAAGGCGGAGGAAAGATACAGGAAGGCTTTCGCCACAAATCCGAGAATCAGGTCCCTACAGACCAAAATTGCCTGGGCAAAAGCCTTGGGAGGCGACATGGAAGGAGCCTTGGACCTGGATCGGCAGTATATGCGGGAAGCACCAAATGATCCCCAGGCTATAAATGCCTATGCCAATATGCTAGTTTTCGCCAAACGTCTCGATGAGGCGATAGAAACTGTTCAAAAAGGTATCAAGAAGATGCCTCGGGAATGGTCTATACATTACTTATTAGGCGATCTTTATACCCTGAAAAACGACTTCAAAGCGGCGACGCCAAGCTATGCAAGTGCCCTGGCACTGAATCCGGGGGATATACCCATGATTCTCAATATCGGCGCCCGCTATGAGAAGAATGCCTCTGACGGGGAAACGGAAAAATATTATCTTGAAATGAGAAATAAATACCCCAATGACCCATTAATCGCCAATCAACTCGCGTGGTTTTATATCGAGAAGATGGGAACGCCTCTGAAGGCAAAGGAATTAGTCGAATTTTTAATGACAGACAGGGAACGACCTGAGGTAAAGGATACCATTGGTTGGTATTATTACAAACAGGGTAACTTTGTTGCGGCGGAAAACTATTTTCGAGAGGCCTTGCAATTAGCGCCGGACCAATATAATACGCGGGCACGATTAGCACTGACACTGTTTTCACTGAAAAAGAATCAGGAAGCGGAAGCAGAGTCGAGAAAGGTCGTTACGCTCCTGGCACCGAGTCCATTGAAAATCAAACTGGAACAAACCCTTGCAAAAGGGAAAATATAGGAATGACTAAAACCAATTATATAATTATGGCGGACACATTAGTAGATTGCTGGAAGTTGAACATTTGCCTTGACATTGAGATTAAAGTATTTAACTTAAAATACCGATACATAAACTAATGAGGAAGCAAGCATTATCGCCAGGAGGAAAGGGAATATGAGAAAATATATAGTTTTTGCTTTGATATTAACGGTGTTTACAGTATCAAACACTTACGCCGAAACGCTTAACCTGACCACACTGCCCGTATTAAAGGCTAATGGGTATTATGTCGGCGCTGTTGGGGGGAACATAAATGGCGGTACGACAGCAAACTATTATTGTGACGATTTTGCTGCCCACACAAGTGTCCCAAGTTCCTTTACCGTATTGGTTTCAACCTTATCAAACATTTCGGGCACCAAGTTCGTCAGTCAGATGGATGCATTGAAAAAGTACCAGCAAGTAGGTTGGTTGATGTATCAACTGGAAATCAATCCGCTTAAGACCGGAGCGATCCAATTCGCCATGTGGAGTGTCTTTACGCCGTCATCGCCTACATTCGAGGATTCGGCTGCCTGGCTGGATGCGTCATCCAGGATTGATGCCGCAAGTTATGACTTTAGCCAGATGAGAATTTACACACCGACAGGTTCCAGCAACCAGGAATTTGTTGGGGGACATGTAGGTCTAGCGGCTGTTCCCGAACCGGCGGAATGGCTGCTGCTTATTATCGGACTCGGCTTTATCACCTATTCATTACACCGAAACCGGGAGAATGGTGTCGTCCGGATATCCGCCTGAAAAACCACGAACTCCTTCTACAAGTCAATGACCACAGCCCGAGGCGCCGCGGTCATTGACGCTGATCTCAATCCCTTGTCCAAGAGGATTACTTGCTAAAGATTTAGATTAAATAACCGGGAGAATAACATTGGTGAGTCGCCAGTTTAACCCCTCCCGCGTAAAGACAAATGAAAAATATTCTGAATAACGTCCCTTATCATCTCTGACATTTACAACAAATTTTGATAATGACTGATAGTGAAAACTGGCTTTGTCAATCAGTTTTCGTACCATTTGATATAAACTTATTTCCGGCGCCGCTTTTACGGGACCAGACTTAGTACTTGCAGCCCCTGACAAGGCTACGTAGAACCCTTCCGTTGAAACGGCCCGATCAACTTCGTTATCCGTTGGTATCGCCGACCACAAGATTGACAGATCAACTAGGGAGCGATCTTTACCGTCTTCTTTTCCAATATTCTTGATGACCCGTTGTCCCCTTTGCGCCTTCAGATTGCGCCTCATCTCGGTAAACCCGGTCACAGCAGCGAGTTTTTCGGCATCTTTGTTTGTAATCGCGGATTCAACCTGATAATAGGCAACAAATGGCAGCAAATATAAAGCCAAGGCCACGGCAGCGATAGCAAAAGCTGCCATGAAGACCATGTATTTCATCCATTGCAATTTTTCTTTGTTTTTGCTGCGTCGATATCCCATAGGCGTGCCGTCCTTGACTATTTTCCTTTTTCCTTCACCTAAAATGAAAAAATATACAAGGGATTTTTTGATTAGGAGCAAATCCAACTAGCTCCCGCACATCCTTCCGATCATTGATATCATTCATAAATTGATATTAATCAGGTATGTTTCCATGTCGTCCAAAAACTGTCTCATGTAAATGACAGACTGTTTTATGTCGAAAGTACCTTCATTCATCGTTATTTCAACAAAGTATTGATTGACATGACCGCGTTTCAATCTTTCCCCGGCCTCGTAGATTTTTTTCTCTATCCCGTCGGGAATGACTTTTCCCCCAATATAAAATCCGTGATAGACCAGAATCGTCTCCTGTCCCATTTTCCCCATAAGTCCCGCCATCCTGATATTTCCCGAAGAACTTTTTAGAGCGGGGATCTCCGTCAACTCCCGACCTGATCCCTGATAGCACATAGCCGGGGGATGATAATTTGATATACGGCTATAGAGGGCGAGAATGTTCAGCCCCGGGCCGCCCTTCTGCCGATATTGGCGCAAAATGTAATCATCGGGGCCAACCTCCCTTGGCATGACGGCAGAAAATGGACTTCCCTGCCATTTTGATGTTTCCATCGGCAGATCTTGTGGCAGGTTTGCCGTCTGGACGCCTTTGCCCCGATTTTGCAAATAGGCGCTGAGCAACCCACTCATGAGCAGCAGGGCTAAGACCAGAAACAGCTTGTCTTTTTTAATCATTCGACATCCGACCTTCCAGAACTGTAAAGAACTTAGTAATAGCCATGAGCCCCAATACGGCAATGACAAATACAGCAATGCCCCAAAGCGAGTGCAATTTCCCTTCGGCAAGCTCGGGACCCCATTTTACAGCCACAACGGCGGTTGTCGTCACCCGGACAATATTCACCATAATAATCAGAGGCAACGTGGATATTACGATTGCGAGGCGATAATCCCATCTGCGAATAACCAGGTAACTGTAAAAAATGGACAGGGTCAAAATAGCCATCAGGGAATTAAGACCGGAACAGGCATCGGCGACACCCAGGAAAAGGGATGAGATTTCAATAATATTCCCATAGATTTTTACTTGGTAGCCCATGAGCGCCAGCAACGTCGCTGCCGCCTTTGTTACGAGTAGTTTGAGGGGAAATACTATATCCATGTAAATCTTCCCGGGGATAGGAAAGGCGAGCACCAAAAGAGCAAGTGGAAAGATAAACTGACGGGCAAAAGATTCCCCCTTCAGATAGCAAGCCATGCCATATAAAGTTACGGGTATGGAAAGCTGGGCCAGGAAATATATGCCCGCTGCCTGCCCCAAAAGGTTAAGAGACAGGCCGACCAGGAATAATAACGGGCTTCCCGCGGCAGGAGTACGGATGTTTAACATGCCCCGGAGGATATTTCTTTTCTGATAGACAAGAAATCCGGACAGGACAAAGACCAGGGGGGCATGACGGGCCAATTCATTGCCGATGATGCTGTCTCTCAGGTCATAGATGATGGGATAGTAGGCAAAAAAGAATAATAAAAAAAGGGAACCAAAGACAGTCAAGGTCTCATCCATCCCCTGTTCCCAGCGGTGCTCATCACCCGTGATTTCCTTTACCTCCTGCCCTGCTTGCTTATCCTGCCTATCTCCGGTCATCCATCCGCCTGTTCGTCATAAAAAAAGGCGGACATCTGTAAAATGTCCGCCTCCGTCTTTTAATAGTTTGTCTTCTCTAAGCTACTGATTGAGGAGAAAGATCGAAGTTCAGATAGCCACGGCGTTGCAGGTAGAATCCCAGCATCCCCAATCCGATGAACATCAGCATCCATTCCGCAGGTTCCGGGGCAGCGGCAAAACCTTCCAGTTTTGAGTAGTACCTGGCGTTATAACTCCCTGTCGTTCCTGACAGCCATGTGCTTTCAGTACCCAGAGCTTCGAAAGTAAAGGTTGTGAACGCATAAGTGGACGAGGTCCCAAGATCCGTCAAAGCTGTTGAACCGATAGTGTTATTGATGTTGTTAACAGTTACGTCCGACCATGAGATCGTGTGGGTGTCGAAATTTATCTGTAATGCCGTCGCTACGGCATCAAAGTAAACTGACGAACCAGTCGCGTTTTGTGCTTTCAAGGTATTCGTTCCGTAATCTATATCCGTCATTAGTGTCAAATTGTAGACATTGCCCCCGGCGGAGGTTAGAGTATATATACCTCCGATCGCTTGTTGCCTGCCGACCAGAGTATCTCCGCTTGGCCCGGTAATTGCCTGATTTGTAAAATATATAGCCTTCGCTCCCCCATAATACGTCTCGATCATCGATGTCGGAGCAGAGTTATTCAATGAGGTTCCCGCTTCAAAATAGGGAAGAGCCATAGCCCCTTGAACAATAAGGAATGTCATACTGATTGCTATCAGTATTGCCGCCGCTTTCTTATTTAATTGCATTTTCATTTTTCAGCTCCTTTTTTCTTCTGCATCATCCTTGATATTTCGTTCTTCAAGTTCCCTGGCGGTAGTATTTTTGTTACTCTTTCCGCTTCAACAAGCGCTTCCTTGCTTTTGTTCATCTGAAAGAGGGCCAAGGCTAAGTGACCGCGAATAGCATTATTATCGGGATCCATTTGCAACGCTTCCCGAAAGTAGGCCTCCGCTGTATTAAAATCTCTTGTTTTATAAAAAAACCACCCTACGGTATCCTTTTCGTAGGCCCCTTCTCCTTTGACTCTCAGGGTGTCGATGAATGGCCTAGCCTTTTCCATATCACCCTTTGTATCCGTATAGTACCAAGCGAGATGATTGATGATTAACAACCTCTCCGGATACATTGCGTATGCTTTAAGATATATGGCCTCCGCCTCTTTGTCAAGCAAATTCTTTTCATATCGGCTCCCGATATTGATCAACAAATTCAAATCCTTGGGGGCCAGTTGCAGGGCCTGTTGAAAGGCCTCCATCGCAGGGGATATTCTTTTTTGGGCCAAAAGAATATCTCCCAGCATAACCGCATACTGGACGTTTTTGGGATCCTTTTTGATCGCTTTCCTCAGGACCCCAATGGCATCGTCCGGACGATTGTTCAGGAGGAGAGCCTGAACATAGCCGCTTACGGCACGGTAATCGTCGGGAACCTGTTGATAATAACTGAAAGTTGTTTGTAAAATCTCCTTCGGTCCTTTGCGCAAGTTCCGGACCAGTTCCAGTTTCTTTTGAATCATTGTGATGTTTGGGTATTGAAGGATGATCCTCTCATAGAAACCTTCGGCTTTTTTCACCTCTCCCATGTTCAGATAGCCGTCGGCTGATTGGGAAAGGGCCACCAGATTTGTGGGCTCCCTTTCAAGAATCTTGCTATATTGTTCAACGGCCTTTGCGTATTGTCCTTTTCTTGTATAGATATCCCCCAATACAATTCGCGGCGACAGTGTTGTTTCGCCCAATTTCAGCGCTTTCTGGGCGTAACCCTCAGCCACGGTTAGGATACCATCAGCCCAGTAAAGTTCGGCCAGCAAGGTGTGTGGCCTGGGGGCATCTGGTACGAGGGCTATGGTCTGCTTCAGGGTGCCAATGGCCTCTTTTGTCTGTAAATTGAGGAGTTCATATCGTACCTTGAGGCTAAGCGCCAGAATATCACCGGGATAACGGGACAAAGAGTCATCAATATGTTGCTTTGCTTCTTTCAGTTGACCTGCCGCAACCATGGCTTGGCCGACGCGATAGGAAGCGATGCGTGACTGTGGCATCTTTGCATAAACCATTTGAAGATAGGGAATAGCTTCACGATATTTGCCTTGGTTGAAGAGTTGCTGACCATAATAATAATGAACCTCCGGCGAGTCGGGATAACGTTTCAGGGCGTCGGTCATAACGGCTATCGCCTTTTCATTCCTGGTAGTATTCTGATAGTAACGGGCCAGGGAAAGCAATCCCGTCGCGTCCAACTTCTTTTCATCAATTGAGGCGATGATCTGCTCCGCCTTGGCGCGATCGCCCTTCCGGGCATACAAACTGGCCAATTGAATGAGAGATCTTTCCGGCGCCACCCCCTTCTTCGCATCAAGAGCCGCTTGGACCTTCTGCAGGGCTTCATCGAGTTTTCCTTCGGCCAGGGCGATTTCCGACTGGAGAAGCAGACCATCCGCCAGAGAATCAGATTTTTTTGTTAGAATGGAGGCCGTCTCCTGCGCCGATTTCATATCGCCGACGGTCACATAGACCTCCGCAAGCTTCTGCTGGGCCTCATAGTAATCGGGTTTCAGGCGAATCGCCTCCTTAAAGTTGCGGTAGGCGCTGCTGACATCTCCTTGCCGCATATAGACGAGGCCCGCCAGATAAAAACCTTCGGCATTGCTCTCCCGTTGGAGATACTTCAGGATGAACTGCCTTGCCTCTTCCACCTTACCCGCTTCAAGGAGCTTTCTGGTACGGTCGAAAATATCCTGGCGTTCTTTCTCGCTCATCTTAATGAATTTTCCCGCCGCCTGCTCGGCTACCTGAGACGGTTGCTTCATGATCCGTGTGATCAATACCCAGTAATAATCAAAAAACAAGATGAAAGATATGAAAAGAAGAAATGTGAAGAAGGCTATCATGCCCCTTCTTCGCTTTATCCATTTGACTTTTCTAAAGGCATCTGATGATGGACCTTTTTGCCTCTCATCGCTTTGTCTAAATGAATTATTAGATTCTTCAGCCATGTTTTTGCTTACCTTTTATCATGCATGAATTTGATATCTGATTCGACAAGGTATCTCTTATGTCATCAAAACTATAAACAGAAGGGACTTAGTATGTCAATGAGATATTATGACAGGGAATATTTTGTGGCCAGGAGTTAATTTTTAATTTATTTTGTGTTTTACCATAATTTAGGGTATCACGTTCGACATTATTAAAAAGGGAGGCCTCATGCAGCTTACAGATGATCTTTATGCCTATGAATGGACGGATTATTTCGAGAACAATTGCAACAGCTTCTACATCGGTAGCAATATTTGTGCCCTAATCGATCCCGGTCTGACAAAACATGTCCCCGCTCTTCTTGAAAAAATGGCTCAAGATGGCATTGAAGCCAAGGACATCCGATACATAATCAATACCCATTCCCACCCCGATCATTTTGAAGGATCGGAATACTTCTACGACCAGGACATTAAAATAGCCTTGCACAAAGATGAACTGGGGTTTCTTCAGGGACCAGGCGGGGAGCTATATGGTCTATTCGGACTCGCTACGCCTCAAGCCAAAATCGATCTACTTCTGCATGAAGGTCTCCTGACCTTGGGGGATGATGAATTTCAAGTCATCCATGCCCCCGGCCATTCGCCGGGCTCCATCGCCCTATATTGGCCACGACGGAAGTCCCTTTTCCCGGGGGATGTCATTTTTAGTCAAAACGTGGGCAGAACCGATTTCCCGGGCGGTAACGGATCGCTGCTTAAAAAGAGCATTTCCCGACTGAGCATCCTGGAGGTGGAATGGCTCCTGCCGGGACACATGGAAATCATTGAAGGGGCTGATAACGTGAAAAACAATTTTAAAACAGTCGTCAATCACATCTTTCCCTATATCTAAACAGATCATATTTTATGTTGACTTCGCGAAGAACAGTTTTTTTCATATCCGACGGTACGGCTATCACAGCGGAAACGTTGGGGCAGAGTCTCCTGACCCAGTTCAACCATATACTGTTTGATCAGGTCACCTTACCCTTTATAGATACGACCGCCAAAGCAGAGCGGGCGGTTAACCAGATCAATCTTGAAGCAAGCCAGTCGGGGCTCCCCCCCCTTATCTTCAGCACCCTCATCAATGCCGATATTCGCAATATCATTATGAATAGCCAGAGTAAATTCTTTGACCTCTTTGAAGTCTTCATCGGTCGACTGGAGAAGGAACTCAACGTTGAATCCTCCCACACGATTGGACGCTACCACAGCTTCGTCAGCAACGGCAGCTATGATGTCCGCATTGACGCCGTAAATTATGCCCTCGGAAATGATGACGGGATCTCCACGAAAAATTACGACAAGGCCGATATCATTGTCGTAGGTGTTTCACGCACCGGGAAGACGCCGACATGTCTTTATCTTGGCATGCAGTTCGGAATTTATGCGGCCAATTATCCCCTGACCGAGGAAGACATCTTCGGACGCTATGACGAACTTCCCAACGTCCTGATCCCCTTCCGGAAGAAATTGTATGGTCTCACCATCAAACCCGAACGATTGCACAGGATCAGATCAGAAAGGCGACCTCAGAGCCGTTATGCCTCCCTTCAGCAATGCCAGTTGGAAATAGCCGCCGCTGAATCGCTTTTTCTTTCTGAACACATACCATATATTAATATTACTACCGTATCCGTGGAAGAAATAGCAGCTACCGTCCTTCATGAGTGCGGCTTGCAAAGGCGGGTTCTTTGATATTCTCCTTGATTTTCCTTGACAATTCAAATACAAAACAGGCAAAATTATAGGTAAGGCGCATTTTACTAAGGCATAAAGCATGACCCTGCGAAAAAAGATATTTCTCATCATTGCCCTGACTTTCTTCGGGCTGACGGTTGTTCTGCTTATGTCCTCTTACCATATTCTGCTGAGAGGAATCCAGGATATCGAATTTCAGGAAAGCCGACAGAATCTGGAGCGTGCCGTCAACGTTCTTAATAATGAAATCAGATCTCTCGGCATAATGGCCAGTGAGTATGCTACATGGAACGAAATGAGCAAATTTATGACGTCCCGAAATCCGTCTTTCATTACCTCCAATTTTACCGATTCAACCTTTATCAATCTGAAGATCAATTTTATCGTCATCACCGATCGTAACGGCAATATTGTCTATGCATCGGGCTTTGATCTAAAAAAACAAAAGAAAGTGCCGATTTTCAAAAGTATCAACGAACACCGAAAAAAGATTCATCAGTATATATTTGCCTCCCATAAATCCAAATTATCATCAGGCATTGAACTATTTCCGGAAGGTCTGACCATGCTTGCTGTGCGGCCCATCATAACCAGTAATGACAAGGGTGAGCCTCGCGGTCTTTTCATTGTCGGCTGCTTCCTCGACACAGGAGAGATTGCTCATCTTGGCGAGATGTTGCAGCTTAAATTATCAATTTTCCACAAAAACGAAAAAAATCTTCCCCCGGATGTCAGCACTGCATGGACTACTCTGTCCTCAGATAAGAACATGCTCATTCATACCCTTAACGGGCAGACCATTGCCGGATATACTTTCATGAAAGATCTCTTTGGAAATTACTCCCTTGTACTCCGGACAATGGACGACAGATATATTTTCAAGCATGGTAAAACCATTGCGGTCTATGTGCTTACCTTTGTATTATTTGCGGCCCTTGTCTTTTTTTTGGTCTCGGTCGTACTTCTGGAAAAGTTAGTTCTCCGCAGGCTATTGAAGATCAGCCATGATGTCAGATCCATTGAATCAGACGGAAATCTTACAAAGAGAATTCAAATAGATGGTCGGGACGAGTTGGCAAATCTAACCCATGACATCAATAACATGCTTGATAAACTTGAGAATTCGGAAACTATAATCCGCAATGAAGCCGAAAAATACCGCGCTGTCATTGAAGATCAAACGGAATTTATCTGCCGTTTTGACCAGGACGGCACCTTGACCTTTATCAACGATGCTTATTATCGTTTTTTCCGTTATAAACGCCGTGAGATGATTGGCAGGCATTTTCTATCTTTTGTACCCGAAGATGACCGGAGCCATATCGATGAACTTCTCAGTTGTATAAAGCCGGACAACCCTGTGATTGCTTATGAAAACCGCGTGATATTGCCTGATGGAGAAGAATTATGGCAGCATTGGACATGCCGGGCGATCTATGATGAGCATGGAGAATTGATGGAATATCAAGCCGTTGGACGGGATATTTCGCATCGTAAACAAGCGGAAAATGAACTCATAACCATTAATATGAAGCTTGAAGACGCCAATGTTCAATTAGGAGCCGCCTACACAAATATGAAAAACAACCTTGACAAACTGAGAAAACACCTTTTCAAGGAAGAATTTGCTTTTCTCGTGGACCGGAAGGGACAAATTTGCGGCATCACCGAACGGGTGCTTGAATATATGAAGCTCTCCCGCAGTCAGATGATCGGCGCCAATATGAGCGATTATCTGCCAGAGAAGGAGCGCGAGACCTTCATCGGGGAACTTCACGAGGCTTGGATCGGCATTACGAGGCAATCCTATGTTCAGCTCCTGCGGGCACAAGAAGAATCGGAACCCCAATTTTTCGAAATGAAGCTGGCCAGACTGACCCTGGAAGGGAAACGGATGCTTCTGGTTACCCTTAGGTAGTTGATCAAGAAAGAGTGCGGATTTTTTACCTCAATAATATCTTGAATATTGCCTCTGTCTTGTTGTAGTAGATTAAAGGACTAATGACCATCTTATTTCTCTGTACCGCCAATATCGTCAGAAGCTTCATGGCTGAAAGGATATTGAAGGGAAGATTGGCAAAAATCAAGAGAAGCGATGTCGTTGTTCGTTCCGCCGGAATGATCGATATGCAGGGCGCTGCTGCCGATCCCAAAGCCGTGAAAGTTCTTGCGGAACACGGCTATGATAGCCTTACCCATGTTTCCAGTTATATTTCGGAAGAGATGATGGCGGAAGCGGACTGGATTGTTGTTATGGAAAACGCGCATCGGCAACAGCTTGGCGGCGACTATCCTCAATATGGGGAAAAGATTCGTCTCCTGAAAACGTTTGCCAGAGATTACGATGGCGTCAACCAGGACATCCGTGACCCGTACAGGCAGTCGATCTACAATTATCGACTCTGCTTTTCAGAAATTTACATGGCCATTGACGGAATGATGAAATGTATTTAGATTACTGGAAGATCAATAAGTATCCCTTTGAGAACGTCCCCGATCCGGACTTCATGTACTATTCTCCGGAACACGAAGAGGCCCTTGTCCGCCTGTTGTATGCCGTCAAAAGGATGAAGGGCGCCGCGCTCCTGACCGGTGAAATCGGCAGTGGGAAAACAACCTTGAGCAGAGTCTTTATTCAACAGCTTCCAGAAAAGGAATTCGACATCGGCCTTATCACGAATCCCTCCCTAAACGCCCTTGATTTCATCAAAGAGGTTCATTACCAATTGGGACTGGATTCCAATTCCGATTCCAAAACCGATCTGCTCGTTATCCTCAATAACCACCTGTTGGAAAACATGAACAATGGCAAGAGCACCCTGTTGATTATTGATGAAGCCCAGCTTATATTCGGCGAAACATTTGAAGAGATCCGTCTCCTGTTGAACTTCCAAATGAACGATCGTTTTCTGATGACGTTCCTCCTCATCGGCCAGCCGGAATTGCGAGATATGATTCGTGAATATAAGCAGCTTGATCAGCGCATTGCCATAAGATATCATCTCAACCCGCTGACGAAGCCAGAAACGGCTAATTACATCCGTTTCCGTCTCGGCAAGACAGGTTGTAATCGTGAGTTATTCACAGAAAAGGCCTATGATTCCATTTATCAATACTCCGGGGGTATTCCACGGAAGATAAATAACGTATGTGACTTATCGCTGCTGATCGGGTTTAGCCTGAAGGTCCAGGAAATAGATGAACACCTGATTTTAAAGGTTGTCAGAGATTCTCTGTAGTCTTTTCAGATTGACAGTCACACCTCCGTAATCTATAATCTCATAATGAATAGTCGCAACAAAGAGGAAGTTATTGCCAATCCCCTGGTAATGCTTCGGGAAGAGTTCGACGATCAAGCCATCCTGTTCGACCCGGAAACAGGACATACTTTCGCCATCAACCCGATCGGCGTCCTCATCTGGAAGCACTTCGACGGTCGTTATAATCTTGATGATATTGCCGTAATTGTTCGTGAAAGAACCGAAGCTGCTCCTTCCGATGTAATAAGTCACATCGTGAATTTTGTGGAAGCCGTAGTCGATCTCGGGTTGGCCCGCTACAAGGTAAAATGAGGATCCTATGGCTGCACAGGTGATGAATACCCCCCGCAATGTCGATATCGAGATTACAAGCTTCTGTAATCTCCGCTGCGCCTATTGCAGCCATTTTACCGGACCTGGAGATGTAAAGGATGATCTTCCGCTGGAATCATGGCTTCAGTTTTTCGCCGAACTGGGTCGTTGTAACATTATGAATATAACCCTTTCCGGAGGGGAACCCTTCAGCCGCCAAGACCTCCGGGCTCTTATCCTGGCCATCGTGGCCAATCGCATGCGATTTACCATTCTCAGCAACGGCACCCTCATCGATGATGAGATAGCCGCTTTCCTGACTGCAACCGGTCGCTGCGATCTCGTGCAGGTCTCCATCGACGGAGCCATTGATACAACCCACGACGCCTTTCGGGGGGAAGGCAACTTCATGAAAGCGATTCATGGTATCCATACCCTGCGGGCAAATCATTTATCCGTATCGGTCCGGGTAACCATCCACCGGAGAAATGTTCGCGAACTCGAGGCCATTGCCGGATTTCTCCTGGATGATCTCGAACTGCCGTCTTTTTCCACCAATGCTGCCTCACATATGGGATTGTGCCGGAAAAACGCCGCCCAAACGCAACTTACCGTTGACGAGCATACACTGGCCATGGAAACCCTGCTTTCCCTAACGGTTAAATATCCGGGTCGCATTAATGCATCGGCAGGTCCGCTTGCAGATGCACAATTCTGGCTGGAGATGGAAGATTCCCGAAGGACAAACCTGGAACGACCAGCGGGGCGCGGATTTCTTACGGGGTGCAGCGGTCCTATGCAGACCATTGCTGTCCGCGCTGATGGCGCCATTGTCCCCTGCTCACAGTTGTCTCATCTGACCTTGGGCTGGGTCAATCAGGACAATCTAGGCGAGATATGGCGACGCCATCCGGAGCTGCAAAAGATGAGGAAGCGATCTCAGATACCACTTGAAAATTTCGCCTTTTGCCGGGATTGCCCCTATATCTCCTATTGCACGGGGAACTGTCCGGCTATTGCTTACAGCCTCACCGGCATAATTGATCACCCCTCTCCGGATGCGTGTCTCCGGCGATTCTTAACACATGGCGGCCGGCTTCCGGAGGTCTCTTGCATATGTGACTCTTAACCACCCCACTAAACCGTATTTTTGATCCCTTAACCCGGAACGGTTTCCATGTTGGCCATGAGGAACGGCTGAACAGGATTTATGATCATAAACATCTTGACCAACGAATCGCCATAAGGTATCGTTTCTATGCGTAGTCATCGGAGATTCATTATGAAAGGAGGGGGAACAATGGACGTCCGGAGAAGGTCTCTTTTCAAAATTGCGGCGGGAGGGGCGCTGCTCGTCACGGGCATTTCTTATTTAACAAGGGGAAACGGTTTTGCGTGGGACCTGTGGCATCAGCTTCGTTATCGCATCGCGATGAATGCAGCGCCGGCAAGAAATCCGGATATCATATCCAAAAGGCGTGATCAGGAGACGGTCCTATATTCCCGGTCACAGCAAGCGGATCTCCTTAAGCTCAATCCCATGGCCGGACACATCTGGGAGATGTGTGACGGTTCTCACCGGGTGGGTGATATGATCCGCTGCATCAGCGACCGTTTTGATGTCGCGACCTCCGTCTGCAGCCGGGACATCCTGTTCACCGTTGCACACTTTCAGCAGCGTGGGTTACTCCGTATCTAAAGAGCAATTAGGGAGTTTTGAAAGTAGTACACTTTTATTGTAAACAGTTGCAGATCTCAGGGAGTATATATGGAAGACGACTTTAAATCGAGATTCAAACTTCCCTATGAGCCACCGCAGATTATTGACCTCTGGACATCAACGGCCCATGCCCAGGATTTTGCGGCCAAACAATGTAAAACCGGGTCCTCTGTAGATTGGCAATGCATGACCGGAGGATCCCCGGGACAACAGTGCAAGTCCGGAGGAACGGCATACGGAGGTAAATGCCAGAGCGGCAGCGTGGCGTCGATGCAGTGCGATAGCGGAAGTTCAGCCCAATCGGGGCAATGCCGTTCCGGAAGCGTCCCGACAGGAGATTGCCATTCCGGAAGCGCCGCGGGAGGTAAATGCAGGTCGGGCAGTGTACCGGTAAAATAATTTGCCGGGCATGACCACGTTTTATTTC
>Ga0074199_1000963_pt1 | contig 31828 bp, 22 predicted proteins | sample EPASupsiteSAE347_FD_64528 | JGI IMG/M metagenome (GOLD analysis project Ga0074199, IMG submission 64528) | Bioremediated contaminated groundwater from EPA Superfund site, New Mexico - Sample SAE3-47 | ecosystem: Environmental > Aquatic > Deep subsurface > Groundwater > Contaminated ... | reverse complement strand
TGAGGGGCATTGAAGTGTCCTTCTACGGTTGAATATTGTGACACTCTTCATATCGAAAGAGAAGAGTCAACAGGGAATACAAAGCAAACCTAAAGAAGGAAACCATATTATGTCTACTCGACCTAAAGCCGCCGCGCGTCATATCCTGGTTCGCACGCAGAAAGAATGCGAAGACATCAAGAAGCAAATTGAAGCCGGAGCGGATTTCGCCGCCTTGGCCCAAAAGCATTCGCAATGTCCTTCCGGAAAGCAGGGGGGCGACCTGGGCACATTTTCCAAGGGCCAGATGGTGAAAGAATTTGACCAGGTTGTCTTCAGCAACGCCATCGGCGTGGTTCACGGTCCGGTGCAGACCCAGTTCGGGTTCCATCTGATTGAAATCACCAGCCGAACCGAATAACGCCAGCGCGGGAACGACTGATAACTTGTCTAATCGGAAGCCAATTTATTCACAGCTTCCGGCCTATTTACCCGCACGCGATGGGGAAAACCCGAACTTTTTCTTAAAACTGTTCGAAAAATACAGTTGATTGTTCCAACCCGTGCTGTAGGCCACTTCTTTAACCGAATAGCGGCCGGTTTGCAGGTGCTGATACGCCAGATCGAGCCGGGTTTGAATAAGCGTCTTGCGAATGGAGAGGCCCGTTTCCTTGCGGAAAAGCAAGGTCAGATGCGCGGGCGACACTCCGGCATAGTCGGCGATATCCTTGATTCGCAGGCTGGAAATGGCATACCTTGTTTTCATGAAAGACAAGGCTTTCTGGACGACGGGGGCGGGATGTTGATCGGCCGGTTCGGGATGGGCCAGGACCTCGCTGAGCAGCAGTAAAAATTCATGCAGCACGCTGCCGCCTGCCCGGCGCATCAGTTGCGAGGGATGCGCGGCGGTTAATTGATAGACATGGCTGCACACATCGGCCGGCGCCCGTCCTAACAAAGCGGAGAGCATGGCGCGTTGGTCGATTGTTAGATGATAAGCGTGGCGCCGGCGTTCATCGCAGATAATAATGCCGACTTCGCCCAGTTCGAGCGGCACGGTAAACCAGACCGAATTCTTCTCCAGATCGGCAGGACAAGTAACATTATGCCGGCAGCCAGGCGGGATAATTAGAAGCGTTTTAGTATTCAGCGCCAACTGGTGATGTGCGAAATAACAGCGCATACACCCTTGAATCATCGTCTTGATTTCCCATGATTCGTGAAAATGGGAAGGCCGGCCCACAAGCAAATCCGATGCATTGCTTTCGTTGTCCATGGGTGGGATGACAATAGTCATGCGCCCGGCATGGATTTTCCTGGTCAGACAAGTCAGGGCTTTAACATGGCAATCCGTGTTCATATGTTCGTGCCGATCGTTGTTAACCACATGGAATAATCGGTTTTTATATATCTTTCCGGTTGGTTGCCGTCAATAATATTCTTATTCTTACCGGCGCCACAATGAAGCCGACGTATAAAAGTTCTTATTATGAAACATTAGCATCCCACAGGATGCTCGGACCGTAGACTGTGGACCGTGGACTGTAGGAAAACAGGCGAAAAACGAGCAATAATCAGCCGGACGCAAAAACCATAGTTCCGGTTTTGTGTATCTGCATTTGGCCTGTTCGAACCTACGGACTACAGCCTACAGTCTACAGCCCTTGGCGGCCCTATGGGACGCCAGTGATTATGAAAGGTAAAAGAGAATGCATCGTTTTCAGCCGCAAGCATGGTGGGGAATATATTCGGCCCTGTTCACTCCCTATGACCGGGCGGGCCGGATCAATGAAGCCATGCTGGAAAAGATCGTGGAATATCATTTGAAATCCGGTTTGGCCGGTTTTTATCTGACGGGCACAACGGGGGAAAGCCTGCTGCTTTCCGAGGATGAACGCAAGCAGGTGGTTGAGCGTGTAATCAAGGCCAATGCCGGGAGAGGCAAGGTCGTTGTGCATGTGGGACACATCGCCACCGCGGTTGCCGTGCGGCTGGCGCGGCATGCGGAAAAAGCGGGGGCCGATGCGGTATCGGCAATTAATCCGATATTATTTGGGACAACTTTCGATCAAATGTTCCGTCATTATCGGACTATTGCCGGAGCCACCGATTTGCCTTTTTTCATGTATAGTTTCGCGCCGGCGGGCGGCGAGGTGATTCCGGAAGATAATGCCCGGTTCTTTGCCATCAAAAATGCGGTTGGCTTAAAATACACGGGAACGAACCTGTATGCCTTGCAACAGCTTTCGCGGCTGGTTGCCAAACCGCACGTATTTTTCAGCGGTATGGATCAGTTTTGCCTGGCGGCGCGCACATTCGGCGTGCGTGCTTCCATCGGCATGAACCAGAATTTCTTGCCGCATGCCTTCGTTCAAGTTTATCGGCTCTATGACCGGAATCGCGTGCCGGCGGCGGCGCGGGTGCAGGAGCAAATCAACCGCATCATCTTTTTTTTATCCGCCTACAGGGATCATTCCTACACTAAGGCCGTGATGCGTTATATCGGTTTCGATTGCGGCGGATTCCGTTTGCCTTACAAACAGCTATCCGAAAAGGAATATTGCGCCTTTGCCCGCCAATTGGAAAAGTTCCCGTTATTGCACAAGTCCAATCGATGATTTCGGCAAGGACGAGGTGCGTTGCAAACAAAGTGGAAAGGCAACATATGAAACCAACCTTGATCGCCATAATGCTTTCAACCGGGTTGTGTATGGCGGCGGAACTGGCGCCGGTCAGTCCTGACCAGGAAAAGGAATGGCTGAATCACCTCATCCCGTTGCCGCACGAAATTGCGATTACTAATGCCATCCGGCTCAGCCTCCGTGAGGTTGGCATTGTTCTGAGCCCGGAAGCCGGCCCCATCGAGCGGCAGGCGGCGGATGAATTACGAACCACGTTGGGTCATGCGCCGGGGGCCAAACTCCCGGATCCGGTTTTTACGATTTATCTTGGCGTGGCCAATTCCAATGGCGCGCTCCGGAATATCCCCGTGCGGCGCTTCGAACGCTTACAGGCCGTGCCCAACAAAGAGCAGGCCTATGTCATTCAACCGGCAGGGACGAACGGATTGATGGTGTCGGCGCTGAATGCAAAGGGCATTTATTACGGTGTTCAAACCCTGCGCCAGTTGCTGGAAGCCGGGACAAACTCGGGAACGGCCATGATGCCGTTGGCGGATGTTGTTGATTGGCCGGACATGGAAGAACGCGGTCTTTGGAATAACGATTTGAATGCGATTCCCTGGCTGGCCACATTGAAGATTAATTTCGGCCATATTTCGAAAGGGGTTAATATCAAGCAAAGGGGCGAGAAAGCGCAGTGTCCCGAACTGCCAAAGCAGCAACTTCAGGCGGCCGGCTTGCGGGCGTTTCATTTGTTGTCGGGTATGGATCACCTTGATTATTGGCGCGATCCATATAAGGTTTATCCGGAATTGCAAGGCAAGGGGGATTCGGGGCGCAATCCCGCTTTCCCGGACAAGTCTTATCGCTGCCCTTGCGCATCCAACCCGCTCCTGGCTTCGTTGATAGCCGATTGGCTGGAAAGCGCGGCGTCCCAGGGACCGCGGGAACTCAGCGTGTGGCTATCGGAATATACCCCCTGCCAATGCACGTGTGAGCGCTGTCTGGCGAACGGACCCCGGCAGTATCAACTGGAAACCGATGCTTGCATCAAAGCGTGGCAACGTGCCCGCAACCAATATCCGGACCTGACCCTCCGTATTTTTTTCACCCTGGGTGTGGGTCATGTAAAGTCGCAAATGCCCAAGGATATTGAGGATGCCTATGCCTGCCTGGCCATGCTGCCCCCGGAAGTAAAAGTAGAAAAAGTATACGGCGGAGCTTACAAGCCATTCCATGATTATGCCGCCAAGGGCCGCTGGGTCGCCAGTTACGACGGTCGGGAGCCCTTGCCGCGCTCATTTAATAGCGGGCTGCGTTTTATGAATGGAGAACAAACGCGGCAGTACGTTCAAAACTTGTTTTCCAATCGGTGGAGCGGCGTGTATTGCGGCAGCTGGCTGGAACTGCCTGAGCCGGAGAAGGGCTATTACGAGCAGACGCTGTTCGGTTTCAGCGCGCAGTCGATAGCCGAGTGGGGGTGGAATGTCAATGGACGCAATCTGCGCCAGTTTATAACCGCGTGGGTGACCCGCCAGGGCGTGAAACCGGTCGAGCAGGTCGTGGACTGGATCGTCCTGATGCAGCCGATTGAGCAACGCTTGAATATGCTCTCGAAAAAAATAACCTGCCCGCCGGACTATTTAACGCAAGCCAAGCTCCACGCGCCTCAAGCCCCGTCCAATCTGCCAACGGCCGATGAAGCTCGGCGTATTATCGGGATATGTGACCAAGCTACGGCTCTCGTGCAAGCGAGTAATGACCCGTCATTTGCGTGGGAAAGCATGTATGTTAAAGAAATGGGCAATATCATCCTTGTTCTGCACCAAATCAGGGATCAATTATCGTCGGCCGATGCGAACGCAGCGCAACCGGTCAAACTCGACCAGGCGTTCGCCAGGCTGAAAGGATCGGTTGATCGAGCGATCGAATTATTCGATCGGCGAACGGATTATTTCCAGGGCGAGCATCCGAAGGGAGCCGCTTTGCTTAAAGCCAACCACGCCAAAATGTGGGCCGATTTTAGGCAACAAGTGCAGCAAGCCACAACGAATGTGGCCGATAAAAAATAAGGTTGGACCACGTTCGGGAGCGCCGGGATTGTCAGGCCTCATCGTTACTACATGGGCATAGCCGGGTAAATACTCGAGCAGGTAAAAAAGGACTATAAGAAGAAACTCGGTTTCCAGAATTCAACGGGGTTTTTGAAACATAACGAGGAGAACCGGTAAAATGCATGTCACAAAAGAATTGTATCTGGCGGCGCCGCGGCGCCATGTGGCCGTCTATGCCATAGGCCAATGTTATACGAGCACAGCCGGGCGGGAGCTGATTGAAACTATATGTCTGGAGGCCCGGAATCCGAACCCAGTACAAACCACATTTGGCTATTATAATCCCGAAATTTACCAGCGCTTATCCGAGGATAATGGCCGCACATGGCGTTCCTGGGGGGCGATTTACCACGAGAAGCCGCCCGTGCCTTCCTTACCGGCCGAATACGAATGGCCGCCGCATTTCGAATGCGATCCGCAAAATGGCGCCATTATAAAATTTATTCGTAAGTTTGAGAATCGCCCGGAATGGAATCATCCGGAATTCTTTTCCGATGCCTGTACCTATGGGCGCAGCCAACGTCTTTTCTACCAGATTTCTCGTGATCGAACACGCACATGGGGTCCCATGCGACAGGTGATTGGTCGCGGTTCAGCATTCGATTCGGTGCACTGGGGCCCAGGTCTTCAATTTGGGAGCAACGGGGGGCATTACGGTATTGGCCCTATCGTGAAATTGAGCGATGGAACGATTCTGCATGCGTGCGTTGTCCATCTCTTCGATGGAAACAGGTTCCAGAGCGGATTCATCCGCGGGCAATGGAAAGCCGACGGCAGTGACCTGGAGTGGGAATTTTCCAGTTATATCCGCATGGGCGCAAATCAATCGTCGCAAGGTTGTTGCGAACCGGCGCCCGCCTTGATGAAGGATGGACGGATATTTATCTCCATGCGTTGTTGCGGTGACCGCGACGGCAAAACATTTCCCAGCCTGAAATATTGGGTGATTTCCGCAGATGGTGGCCGAACCTTCAATGAACCAAAACCATTGACCTATGAGGATGGCGCCCCGGTTTGGAGTCCTTCCTCAGTGGCCCGGATTTGGCGGGCGTCGGTCAATGGCCGGTATTACTGGATCGGCAATATTCTTGATGCGCCGACCTATGATTCCAGCCCGCGTTATCCTCTGTGCATCGCCGAGCTGATTCCCGAGCGAGGCGTGCTGCTCCGGAACAGCGTTACGGTGATTGATACCAAACCGGTTGATTTTCCCGTGGATCATCATCGGCGTTACACTAATTTTGGCAGTTATGAGGACCGCGTGACGGGGGAACTGGTCCTGACACTTCCGGAACAACCCAAAACCGATTGGACTGATTTTACCGCCGATTGTTATCGGTATCGTATACGAATGACGTAGAGAATCCCATGTCAGGAACAAAACGTAGCAGCGGCACGACAATGTGCTGCCCGCAATAATCGCTGATGTGCGGGCCGTCTGCATAAAGACTGAATAGCCATACGTCGCGCCGGATCGCAAAGGAAAGCCGGAAATTAACAACTGGGGTAGATTTCAGCGGGAGTGAAGGATGAAAAACTACCGTTCAATCGTCAAAGACATCAAGGGGCCGATTGTGCCGATAATTCCTGCGTTTCATGCAAATCAGAACCTTGATGTTGAATCCACGTGCCGTTGGATTGACTGGCTGATTGGCAAGGGCATCAAGCTGTTCTGGACCACCAATGGAACTACCCATTATGTATGTCTCTCCGACGCGGAGATTATGGAGTTGACGAAGGCCCTCGCCCACACAATTTCCGGGCGAGGAATATTCATCGCAAGCACCGCCTTCCACTGGCCGGTAAAGCAGTGCCGCGATTTCATACAATACGCGGCTGACTGCGGAGCAAGCATCGTCAAGGCCCAGGTCAACTGGGCGCTCGCGCCAACCGAAGATCGGGTCTTCGAGCACTATCGCGAAATCGCCGCGTCGTCGCCCTTGCCGCTTTTCGCATATTCCCTCGCTGTCCCAGGCACATCTCAGGGTATCTCTAATCGTTTGCTGCAGAGGCTTCTTACACTGCCGCAATTTATTGGACTGAAGAATGACAAGGATGATTTCTACGGCGAGGCTGATTATCTGCAAACGGTGAGGGAGCATGCCGACACCTCGGAGTTCGCGGTGATCACCGGCGGCAGCATGAGTTCATACCTCTTTGGATATGACTTTGGCCAGCGTGCATTTGCAGATATCGTGGCGTGGTTTGCGCCGGAGATCTCACTCGCCTTCTCCAAATGCCTGGATCAGGGCCGGCGCGCCGAGGCGATCCGGATTGTGAAGGACTGGCAGGAACCGACATGGAAACAATGGCAGAACATACCAGGGTGGGCTCCCCACTTTACATGGACCCGCACCATCCTGCACCTCATGGGTCTTTTCGAATCGAATGCAACCCGCTTTCCAACGCAGGCGCTCCAGGACAACGACATTGATGCCGTCCGCAAATTCATTGCAGATAAAAATATCCGACCATAAATAACGAGGAGCTATGCTTAAAGCCAACCACGCCAAAATGTGGGCCGATTTTAGGCAACAAGTGCAGCAAGCCATAACGGATGTGGCCGATAAAAAATGAAGTCGTAGCATGACCGGGCCGGTCCCGGCGTATGGGATGTGGTTGCGTTTTTATAGGAGGGAACTGTTATGCAAGGCTGTTATCTGCTGGACGGGGCCGAGTTTTATGTGGCCATTGACAATAAAGGGCCGTGGCCGAATTTGATTCTGCTCCCCAACGGTGCAATCGCCGCATTCATCTATAATCATCCCAGTCATGGGTATGGTTCCAACAGCGATTTGGAAATGTGGGTGAGCGCGGATGGCGGCCGATTGTGGCAATATCGCAGCACTGTTTCGACGCATGAGGAGGAGCCGGACGCTATTCGCATGAATCACGCCGTGGGACTGGCGTCGAACGGCGAGATAATGGCGCTGGTCAGCGGCTATCATGCGGGGCAAAAACGCCCCTTCCTGCCGACCCAGTGTTGCCGGTCGTCGGATGGCGGGAAGACATGGCGGCGGCATCTGTTGCCTGCGCTGGCCGATCGCGTTCCCTACGGCCGGATCCTGGCGCTGCCCGGGGATAAATTGGTCTGCGCTTTGTATTGTGCCTCCAAGGATCAACAGCCGCCGTTGCGCAGCGTCCATCTTTATGAGAGCGGCGATGCCGGAGTGACATGGCAGGAAAGGGCCCACTTGGCGGATAATGTCAACGAAACATTTTTAATGCGCCGCAAGGACGGCGTCTGGATGGCGTCCGGCCGGACTTCCGTCCAGGAATCCATGGACCGGGTCCTGCCGCATGGCACGGGTGAACGCCTGTTCCTCTCGCAGGATGAAGGCCAGACCTGGGATCAAGGGCGTTTGGTGTCGCCCCAGGGTCAGGAGAATGCCAATTTATTGGAACTGCAAGATGGGCGTTTGCTTTATTCCTTTACCAGTCGTATTCCCGGGTTGTTTGGCGTAGTACTGCGGCTAAGCGCAGATGGCGGCAAAACCTGGTCAGTCACACAACCGCTGATTACTGTACCGGCCATGGATTGGCATAAGACCGATTGCGGTTATCCCTCAAGTGTGCAACTGGCGGATGGCACGGTTGTGACGGCCTATTATTTCGGGCCGATGTGCGGCAGCAAGCCGATCCCGGGCGCGCAGGGCCTGCCCTGGCATCATCGTTACCACATGGGCGTGGCGCGTTGGAAGTTGTCAAATTGGCCCGTCTGACCGTAACTTGGCGCCTAATACCATAGGCTATTAGTTATCAGTGATGGACGCACCTGGTTTTTTTACGGGATTGCCGGTTCTGTTGACGATACGCGAGAGGTGAGCGCCCGGTACGGCGCGCAAAGACGGTTGCCATGTACTGAGTTGAAGAAAAGCCGACCTGATCCGCGATTTCCTTGAGCGAAAGATTGGTTTGCAGGAGCAACTCGCCGGTCTTAATAATGCGATGTGACAAAATCAGCTCGTGAATGGATTGTCCGGTAAGCTGCCGTGCCAGATTGTCAAGGGCGTTGCGCGTAATGCCCACATGCCGCGCCACATCCGTGGTTTGGATGTCACTTAGATGTTCACGGATATACGCCGTCACCTGTTGCAGAACCGGATGCTCGATTGCCATGGCGTCGGAGGATCGCCTGACCACGATGCCCTTGGGCGGCACGCAAATCACCGGTTTGCCGATGGAGTGTCCCGATAATAACCTGTGCAGCAGTTGGGCGGCTTCCCATCCCATGCGTTCCGTGTCCTGGATAATGCTGGAGATTGGAGGATCGACAAGATGACAGAAGGTTTCATCGTTATCAACGCCGATGACGGCGATTTCATCCGGCACCTTGATGTTTTTAACTCGGCAGGCTTCCAATAATAAACGCGCTCTTTCGTCATTGGCGGCAAAAACTCCGGCCGGCCGGGGAAGGCGGCTGATCCAGGCGCCGATTGCCTTCAGACTTAAAAATTTTGGCGTAGAGAGCATGGTTTGGCCATAGATGTGCACATCACCATTGTAACAGCCTTTCCGCAGGTAACGGCAAAACGCCTGGACCCGTTCGGTTGCCCATTCGTTTCCAGATTTTAATATGTAAAAAAAGGCGAAACTCCGATATTTGCGCTGCATAAGATGGCGGGCCACCAGTTCCGCGACACGATTGTTGTCGGGCTCGACGCGTGGAAACATGGGCGGATATTTTTGCGTATCGTGACTGCCGCAGATGATAACGCCGGGCTTTTTTAATGCCTTCAAGCGCGCCGGCAATTCCGGCATGTCATGTAAGGAGATGATTCCTTTGATCTGGCGTTGCGCAAGTTTCGAAAAGTCGGGGTTTATATCCAGAACCCAGTCGCAGCGATGCCGAACGTAATTTGCGATGCTCTCGACGATTTTGCGGTGTATCATCACGCCGGGAAACATGAAAATGGCCACAACCGGCTTGGCCGGCCTCGGAAATGTCCTTTTTTGCGCCATATGAAAACTATACAAAAAAGTGAAAGATTTACAATAGCCGGAATCCCGGTTTTGGGTGTAAACTTAGACAAAAAAATAATGCCGGCTAAGTTCATGGTTTAATCGGTTCCAAACCGGTGGCGTTGTTCGAATAACCAAGCGGGGGTGAAAATGCAAAACAGATTGATTGCGGCGATTTTATGGGGACTTGTGGCGGGCGCTTGTTGGGCCGGAGTGGAAAAAGTCGACAAAGCCGAGGAAAGCGCATGGCTTAATTATACTTTGCCTTGCCCGCATGAAATTACGATAAGCGCAAAAAACATTCTCGCGGCCAATGATATCGGTTTCCGGCTTCCGCCGACGGCCGGCGACATCGAGTCGAACGCCGTGGCCGAACTCAAACGGTATATCCGGGAAAAGACCGGGACCGAGCCGAACGGCAAGCAATTCGAGGTCATTGCCGGAGTGCTGGATAAGGACGGGAAAGTGGGCGGGATCGCGGTCGCAAGCGCCGTGCGGCTGTCTGGACTACCCAACCGCGATCAGGCCTACCTGATTGAGCCGGCCGGCGACAGCAAGTTGATCGTAGCGGCGCTGTACCCCCAGGGAGTGTTTTACGGAATTCAGACGCTGCGCCAGCTTTTGGGGCGTAAGGCCGACAGCAAGGCGATCGCGGTCCCGCTTGCCCACGTCGTTGACTGGCCCGATCTGGCCGAGCGGGGCACATGGTGCGGGTCAATCGATAACGAATCGATCATCTGGTATTCGGCGTTCAAGCTGAATTTCAGGGATTATAACAGTGAATTTACCACCTATGGCGGAAATCCGGCCTTCGAATGGAAAGATGGAAAGCCGGTTTTCAAGTACAGACGGGACGCGCAAACAGAAGAAGATGCGACCGTTGCCCGGCGGCATGCTTTCAATAGTCTTGCTACGGTTAGTCATTTCAACTTCGGCTGGTGGAACATTTTCTATAAAAAGTATTGTCCGGAATTGCTTGGCGCAGGGCCGGGCGCATTGCAGACCGTTGCCGGCGTTCCCGCAAATAATAAGACGGGACGCTGTCCGTGCGCATCCAACCCGCGGTTCGAGGAAATTCTGACGGCTATGATGGAAGCCGCTGCCGCCGCCGGCGCAAAGGAACAAATATTCTGGACCACCGAGTTCTGGGGGCAGTGCGGATGCGACAAATGCAAGAACACGAACCAGTTTGTTCTTGAAACTAGGGCGATGATCAGGGCGTGGCGGCGGGTGCAGGAACGCTATCCGGATTATAAAATTAGATGGTTCAGCAGTATTTCCAAGGTCCATGCAAACGGCGAACTGTGCCGGGAACTGCCCGAGGATACTTTCGATAAAGTGGCGAAGGAATTGCCTCCGGATGTGGGTGTCGGCCGGGCCTGCTTTCAGGAGAAGTCCAAAGACGGCAAATGTATCGATCCGCCGTTCGACGATCTCGTGGCCAAAGGAAACCGGTTGTACTCATACCGCGCGCCCACCCTGGGGGCGATGCCCGCTGTCGAGGGTTACAAAAAATTCTTTCAAGACTTGCTGGAACTCAAATATAGCGGCGGTTATGCCTTCCAACTCATGCCGGAATCCGGGATAAATTCGGAAAGCTATGCCGCCTTTCAATTGGCCGCCATTGCCGAGTGGTCATGGAACAATCAAAAACGCGGCCTGCGGGAGTTTGCGGTGGCGTGGGCCACGGTGAATGGCTATGAATCTCCGGAAAAATTCGGCGATTTTATCGTACAGATGCAGCCGTTTTGTCATTTGTGGAGTCCGTATAACCGCTTCTTCAACAATCAGGTTAAATGCTTCAAGACAAGCTGCGCAGGCCAGAGCGAATGGCCGTATGGCGCGGAAAAGGAGCTGAATTCCAAGTTGGCGAGTTGCGATGCGGCGCTGACTTTGGCGAAGCAAACCGGCAATCCCGGCTGGATACTTGCCGCCGAAACCACGCTAACGTTGGTCAGGATAAATTCCTATGCCGGCGAATTGGCTCGATTAGTCCGGGCAAAGGGCGGTAAAGTCGAACTGGAAACAGCCTATGGTAATTTCAACAAGGCTGTTGCCGACATGGAAGTGATTTTCAAAAGGAGGGCGGAGCTGTACAGCAAAGTCAACACGCCGCGTTTTAACGAGGACGCCCGCGAATATCTTAAGAAGTTTGCGAAACTCGTTGACGATACGGTAAAACCCCTGCTGAATTAGATTCCAAGGATTGCAATAACGTGTCGCGTGTGCGGTAAAACAATAACGCGGATGGCGTCAATATGAAACGATGGACCGGTAAAATGCATGTCAATAAAGAATTGTATCTGGCGGCGCCGCGGCCTCATGTAGCGGTCTATGCCGGGGGCCAATGTTACACGCAGGCCGCCGGGACCGAATTGATCGAGTCCGTCCGGTTGGAGGCCCGCAATCCAAAGCCGGCGCCCAATACATTCGGCTATTATACCCCGGAAAGCTATCAACGCCTCTCCGAAGACAATGGCCGCACTTGGCAGATCATGGGGCCGCGTTATTATGAAGATGATCCTTCCCGACCGGGCGAATTTGAATACCCCCCCAGTTTCTTCCGTGATCCTGATAACGGCGCGATCATAAAGTTCGTTTTAAAGATGGAGAATCGCCCGGAATGGAATCATCCGGAATCCTTTTCGGATGCCGGAACCTATGGGCGCAGCCAGCGGCTCTTTTATGGGATTTCACACGATCGCGCGCGCACGTGGGGCCCCTTGAAACAGGTCATCGCCGGCGGGAGTGAATTCAATGCGGAGCATTGGGGGCCGGGCCTTTACTACGGGCAAAATGGAGGTCAACCCGGATCGATCTCGAAATTAAACGATGGCACGCTCTTGAACGCGATCACGGTCAATCTCTTTGACGGCAATCGTTACCAGAGCGGGTTTCTCCGCGGGCGATGGAACGCCGACAACAGCGACCTGCAATGGGAGTTTTCCGACTACATCCGCATGGAGGCGACTCAATCTTCGCAGGGGTGCTGTGAGTCGGCGCCGGCCTTGCTATCCGACGGCCGCATCATTCTCTCGCTGCGCTGCTGCGGCGACCGCGAAACTAAAAAATTTCCCAGCCGGAGATACGGGGTCATGTCCGAGGATGGCGGCCGGACTTTCAGCGCGCCAAAACCCTTAACCTATGAGGATGGCGCCCCGGTTTGGTGTCCTTCCTCGTATGCCCAGATTTGGCGGGCTTCGGTCAATGGCCGGTATTACTGGATCGGCAACATTTTGGATGCGCCGACCTATGATTCCAGTCCGCGTTATCCTCTGTGTATCGCCGAGCTGATTCCCGAACAAGGTGTGCTGATCAAGGATAGCGTGACGATTATTGACACCAAGCCGGACGATTTTTCCGAAGCGGGTCGCCGGCGTTACACCAATTTCGGCATGTATGAAGATCGTCAAACCAGCGAACTGGTCCTGACGCTCCCGGAACAACCCAAAACCGATTGGGCTGATTTTACCGCCGATTGTTATCGGTATCGCATACGAGTGGCGTAGAGAATCTTATATCGGGGGACAAAACGTGGCGGTGGCACGCCAATATATTTTCTGCAATAATCGCCGATGCGGGCGCATCGCAAGGCCAGCAGGAAACGAACATGCCTGGAGTGGAAATTAAAAAAGTCCTGGTGATTTTTGTGTGTATCGTCATGGGCGGCATGCTTTATGCCGAGACAACGAATATTTCGGCCAAGGCCGCCTGGACCGAATGGCGCAATGCCCAGCCGGATTATAGCACGCGTGGCGCCGTCGAGGCCGAATATTGCCGGCCGCAGAATCCGGCCTTGACGAAATGGACCGATCGGCTGATCCCTTTGCCCAAAGAAATTAGCGTTAACGGCTCCGACCATGCAACGGCCGGGCAAGTAGCCTTGGGGCCGATGGCCACGACAATCCCGGAGTTGGTTGGGGCATCCAATATTATCAGCCGGTTTGCCAGGGGTGTATGCGGCAAGGCGGATATTACGATTGTCATGGTCCTGACCGGCGATGCCGACGCGCAAATATCTTCTGCGATCAAGGCCCGGCTGGCCAAAATCCCGCGCAATAAGGACCAGGCCTATGCGATCGAATCCCGCGGCTCGTGGTGGAGCCGCAAGCGCAATATTATTGTGGCGGCCAATCAACCGGTCGGGCTGGTCTACGCAGCCAGGACTCTGGCGCTGCTTGTGCGGCCGGTTACGAATGAGACCGGTGCAACCAGCCTGGAGATTCCGCGCGTCTCCATCGTGGATTGGCCCGACCTGCGCGAACGCACCTTCCCCGGATGCGGCGGCGCCTCCTTCACGGAATGGCTGGCGCAATGGAAGATCAATGCTTTTCAATTGGAGGTGAAAAGCCCGAAAATTAATGCGCAAGGCGAATTCGACAATATCGCGTTGCCGATCAATGTGGTTACCGGTCAATGGGTGCGTACGGGTGCGGAATGGGGCATGAATATCGTTCCATACCTGGGTCACGTTAAAGCGGCGATGGATGTCGGGTTGTTAAAGGATCATCGCGCACAGGTGGCCGCCTCGCGCTTTAAGGGCGTGCTCCCCGTCTCGTCCGGGACCAACAGCGGGCGCGGTTATTGTCCCTCCAGTCCGGCCACCAGGGAATTATTGGCGACCTGGATATCGCAGATGGCCAAAATCAGCGCCGGGTATGGGAATGAAATCTCCGTCTGGCTGACGGAGGGCGATCCGCCCGTCTGTTATTGCGCGACCTGTCGCGGCCTGCTGGCCGGCGGCAAAGACGTATATGAGATTGAAACGGAAAGCATACTGAGTGCTTTTACCGGGGTGAAAAAGCAATATCCCCGCTTGCGGATGCAATTGGTGCTGACGCAAGGCAGTTTTAAGGTGAATGACCGGATTGCCGACATGGTTATGGCCGGACCACCGGATATCGGTTTGTCCTATTATGAAGGCGGTCGAACATATTGTTCGGACCGTAAACCGATGATCTATCCCATGCTGGAGAATTTTGCGCGTTCGGGACGCGAACTGGGCGTGTATCCGCAGTTGGTCAATTCCTGGCGCACCGTCTTTCCCTTTACCGCGCCGCAACTTGTCCGCTTCCGGTGTCAGGAATTCGCGGACAAGCGCTTGAATTCCATCGCGGGTTATTTCGTTCCCACCCAGCGCTCGTATTTTGCCTTTAATATGATGGCGATGGCCGAATGGAGCTGGAATGCGCATGGCCGCACGCCGGCGGAATTTGCGCGCGCTTATGCCGCCGTGACGGGGATTGCCGATCCTGAATTATTTGCCCGTTGGGCCATCAAGGCGGGCGAGGCCGGCTGGAGCTTGGCGCAGAGCCGCTTGGTCTACGCGCTAATATCCAATCCCAATGTTTTGGCGAAAGTGGATGCTTTGGTGAAAGCCGACAAAACGCGGCAGTATTTATACGAATTAAGTCATATTGAGAAGATGAATGATCTGCCGGAAGCGCTCGCGGATGCGCGCGCGGCGCTGGCCCTGGCACACCAGGCCGGGGAACCCAGGATGCTGATTGAGTCGGAATGCACCCTGGCGGAATTGGAAATCTATGAAGCGCTCACGGCGGTCGTAAAGCCCTTGGGTTTGAACAAGCCTTTGGATCCGGCAACCCGGGACGTCGTCCGGGAACGGTTAAACACCATTGACCGGTGCGCGCATATCGTCAGGGTTAATTTGTGGCGCTGGGACGATATCGTTAAAACCGAAAACAACATCCCGTTGGGAGCATCCGCCTATCATCGTTTGATTGAAACGGCGATTACCCCGTTATGCATGAGCGATTATTTGTGGGAGAAGGCCGTGCAATTGAATATCCCCGATCCGCGCCCGGAGTCACGCTTTGTTCCGTTGCGCCAATGGTCGGCGGCTGATTTCGCCGCTACCAACCAACCCGTTATTCGATGCGATTTGAGCGACCGGGTGCCCCGTGCAGGCGGCGAATATCACGTTTGTTTTGGCTGGGTGCCGGGCGGTAATGTCAATGCCCGGTTCGTAAAAATAGCGTTGATGACCGGAAAAAAAGGCGCCGTCGAAAAATGTATTCGGACGACGGTCATGCAGTTCCCTTTTCTGCTGACGCCCAACATCGAATGGCGGGTTTCGATTCCGGCGCGCGGCGCGGGCGACACCCTCGCGCTGCTGATTGAATTGAAAGGCGAGCAAGGTCAGGATAGCCGGGGAAGGATCGGTCTTCGACGCTGTTGGGAACAGGGCCGATCGCCATGGGATAAATGAAAGGATCGTAAATGTCTATTAAATATCGTCATATGCGGCATGTGATGGGGTGCTTGTTGTTGGGTGTCGTGGTTGGGTGCGCGTTCGCGCAAAAATTGGCCGTCCCGGAACCGGAGCCGGGAAAAGAGTCCCGGATCGCGGCTGCGGTTAAGGCGCCGGACCAGGCCGAAGTGCTGCGCCTTGACCGTCCGCCTGTCCTGGACGGCAAGCTCGATGAGGTGTTCTGGCAAAAGGCGCCGGCGTATGGTTCGATGAAGACCAGCGACAAGGGCATCTCTTCGGATACGCAATTCAAGTTAGCCTGCGATGACGCCTGGCTTTACGTGGGCGTCGAATGCCGCAACGAGAACCTGGGTAAGATTCAAGACTCCGTGGGGCCGAAAGTGACCGGCCACGACCGGGGCGCAGCTGGTGACGATTCCATCGAGTTTTTTCTCGATCCCGCCGGGGACGGCAAGCTCTATCTGCACTACATGCTCAGTTGGGCCGGCGCTTTCGATGAGCGCCGGATCACGCGCTCCGGCGGCCGGGAAATCGGATGGAATGTGCCCTGGCGGCGCGCCATCAATGTCCGGCGCGACGGTTGGTCGGCCGAGCTGGCATTTCCCTTATATGAGTTTGCCGCTTATGGCGATCCCGGGGCGTTTCGGTTCAACCTGACGCGCAATAAACGTCTGCCGGATATTGACGCCTGCGGTGTCGTAGTTTCCGAAAAAAACGCATGGCGCAGCTTTGCGCCGGTCGTTAAAACGTTTCACGAGCCGGAAAATTTTGCGCGGCTGATGGGGATTCCCGGGGAAGGACTGCGCACGCCATTTCTGATGTCCTTGGAGGGCGCTAATCTTCTCCCCTATCGCGTGGAGGACGGGAAGACATATTATGACGTGGACGTAGAGGCGCGGGGTTATAGTTTCATAAGCGGTGAGGCACGCTTGGTGGTGCTGGATCGTCCGGTAACCGGCAAGGCGACGGAAGCCACGGCGGAGTTGCGTCTTAAAGGGACGGAGAAAGTCACGCAGCGGATCAGCGTTCCCGTCGCCGCCATGAGTGAACGTGCCATCACGGTGCAGGCCCGCGACCTGAAAACGGGCGAAATCATGGGGGCTCTGGAGGTGGAGGATAAGAGCGCCCTGCGAATAATGACCGCCTACCTGGATCGGAGTTATTACACCACGGAAACGCAGGCGATGGCGGTGTGTTCGTTAGGGTTGCCCGAAAAATCACTGGCGGACTTCACACTGGTTGCTATGGGTGGATCGAATACTTTTCTCGCGACGGCGGAGAAGCCGGCGCCGGAAACCTATTTGGGTCTGCCGTTGGCGCGGCTGTCGCAGGGCGTGACGCCGCTTACCATTGAGCTGCGCCGCAAATCGGATAACGCGCTGTTTTTCGAATGTCCCCTGCGCCTGATCAGGCGCGAGCCGAAGCCGGGCAAGGAATGGAAGATTGACCGGGTCAATCGTGTCGTGCTCAACAACGGCAAGCCATTTTTTCCGTTAGCCATGGTAATGAGCGGCGTGTCATACGATAACGAGAAGGATTTTCAACGCGTGGCCGAGGCTGGATTTAACACCTATTTGCAGTGGGGTGGTGGATTGGAGCCGGAAGACACCGCCAAGTTCGCGGCAATCCTGGAGAAATACGGGATGTGTTATGTGGATAGTCCCGACATGGCTTACACAAAACCCGTTCATATGGATACCATCGATAAATATTTTGACAAAAAAACCGCGGCGGAAAAGCAACGCGAGTGGCAACGTGTCAGGTGGTTAAAAGGCGCCGCCCAAAGTTTGGGATACAAGGAGTTGACGCCCCAACAACAGATGGATATTTTTCAGGAATACTACCAAAAGAACCTGCCGCGCATTCAAAAAGCGGTGGCAACCATCCGGGACAATTCCCAGCTTTCGGCGTATTTCATTCTGGATGAGCCCTGGGACGCTTTCGCGCCCATCGGCCGGGACTTATATCGCAGGATTCATGAGTTGGACGGTTATCACCCGGTCATGGTCAATTTTTCGAGCAACATCGGTAAAATTACGGATTGGTTCGATGTTATCATGACCGATCCTTACTGGTCGCCGGGGCGGGCGGGTTTTGGCATCAGGAGCAAGCCCGATTTTGTGGCCAAAATCACCTGGATGACCTATCGGCGCGGCGAACAATATCGCCAGCCGTGTTGGCAAGTACCGGTCGGGAATTATTGGAGCGGCATGCGCAAGCGTGCGCTGACCCGGGACGAACAACTATGCCAGTGTTATCTTGCGACCATCTACGGCGCCAGCGGATTGTATTTCTTTATTTATCCGGTTGATGCCGTGGCAAACTGGGAAGCTTTGAAGGAAGTATGCCGGCAATTCAAACTTATTGGTCCGGCGGCCTGCTTGCCGCGGGTGGAGCAGAAGATCGCGTATGAACGCGCGGTGGTAACCAATGGGGTGGGGGCGCTCGAATACCGGTCGGTCGTGTTCGATTATTATAAAGACACTTATCCGGAGGTGCACGCGCGGCTGATGCGCCGTCCGGAGGGTGGTGGGTTCCTGCTGTTGGCGGCCAGCGCGCGTTATTATCCGGTAACGGTCAACTTCAACGTCAGCGGATTATCCGGAATGGTCAAGCGCTGGTTTTCCGATGACACCTGCGCGGCTACAAACGGAACATTCGCCGACAAAATCGAGCCCTTGGGCGTGCGGGCGTATTTACTGCCGGAACTGCAAGCGCCCCTTGACATTAAATTATCAATATCCCATCGCGCGGCGGATGAGCCGGCGCCGGAAACGAGCTACGCGCACGATTATCGCCGGGGGAAGAAGAACGAACTGCCCAACCCGGGGATTGAAGATGCGACGATCAAAGGCTGGCCGGATTTCTGGTTCCCGAGTTCCGGTCACGACATGGATCGTTTGGCCGGCAGCGCGGACCCATCGTGGGGGCAGGTTGCCGAGCAACCCCATCAGGGGAAATACTGCCTGAAGCTGAGATATCCGAGGGCCAGCACCCAGATCCATTGCAATCCGCAGCACAATAAAGAGATGCCATACACGATTTCCTTCTGGGCGCGCGCCAGCCGGCCGGGAATCGACATGTGGCTGTATCCTCATCAAATGGAGCGGATGGCCGGCGTGGAATACGATGCTTACAAGACATCCAGGACCTTTAAATTGAGCACGGAATGGCGGCGCTATTCGCTGACGGCGATCCTGCCCGCGCGGGTTGGGACGACCAGTCGGCTCGGCAATATTTTGGAATTTCGGACACAAAAGATGGCGCAGGGCGATGCCGTCTGGCTGGACGCCGTGCAATTCGAGCAAGGAACCAGTGCGACGGAATTCGAGGAGTAATGAGATTCTGCCGGGCGGAATCTCATGATCGCTGCCGGGCGTTAAAGCCCGGCTGGAGTTGGAAAGAGATTGAAGTTGTTTTGAAATAGTCTTAAGCTCATGCGGAATACGTATTTTTTCAGAAGCAAGATTCTTATTCGATGGGGGGCATCACCATGAAACGATGGGCCTACGGGATTTTGGCGGCGTGTTGGCTGGCAAGTTGCTCGCTGCTGACGGCCGAAACCTATTATGTGGCGACCAGCGGCGTGGACACGCGCACGGGGACGGGAGACTGGACCAATGCCGTGCTGACGATAAGCAACGGCGTCCGGCTGGCGAGCAGCGTCGCCGGCAACGTGGTCTGGGTATCCAACGGCGAGTATGTAATTTCCGCGCAGATCAATATAACCAACGGCATTACCGTCCGAGGTTGGGGTGCCAATCGCGCCGATATGGTTGTGGACGGCAGCAATGTCACGTATTGCTTTTCCATCAATCACGCCAATGCGTTGCTGGCCGGCTTGACCGTCATGCGGGGCACAAACAGTGGAGGTGGCGGCGGTATCTATGTCAGTCCCAACGGCGGGACGATCAGTAATTGTGTTGTTAAGGATTGTATTGCCGGTACGGGTGGCGGGGTTCATTTGAATGGTAACGGGCGTTTGACGTGTAGCGCCATTCTGGGCAATAAAACCACGGTCGGCAACTCGGGCATGACCGGTGGCGGAGTATATCTGAATGGGCATAATAACGTCGTTTCCAACTGCATGATTGCCTCGAACGATACGACGTTAGGCACGTCCGGCGGCGGCGGCGGGCTTGCTTTTTCGTCCGGCACTAACTGTCTGCTTACCGATTCCACAATTCATTCCAATGTCGTTCAAGGTTATGGAGGCGGAATAGTAGTGTATAACTCGCTTAACTTCACCGTAAACCGGTGCGTAATATCGAATAATTTTACCACCACAGCCGCGTATGGCGGCGGAATATATGTCTGGCCTGGAAGCACCGGCGTGATCGAGAATTGCATGATCGTAAATAACAGCATCCCGTTAGGACAGGGCGGCGGCGCATATATTGGCGTCGGCGTGATATGGATGCGCAATTGCCTGATCAAGGGCAACTCGCCTCGAAACCATAATCTTCGATATGGCGGCGGATTATACCTCGAAAAGGGCGCGCGGGTGGATAGTTGCACCGTGGTCGGCAACACGAATACGTATTCCGGCCATGGCGGCGGGATTTGGGCCAATACCAACGATGTTACGATTGTCAACAGCGTGGTGTGGTCGAATGAGGGCGGTGATATTGCGGTTTCCAGCGGAACGCTTACGCTCACGAATTGTTGCGTGTCCAACGCCACTGTCTTCGGCGGCCCGGGCAATATAACCAACAATCCGGTTTTTGTGGACCCCGGCGCGGATAACTGGCGCTTAAGCAAGGGCTCGCCCTGTATCAACGCCGGGCTCAACCAGCCGTGGATGATTGGCGCGGTGGATTTGGACGGCCATTCGCGTATGGACCATTTCCGTCGTCAGGCGGATATCGGCGCGTACGAATATTTAGCCGGCGGCACGATAATAATCACTCATTGATTTGCCGATCAAGCGGTTCCCTGCATGATTTTTTGAACGCCGGCAACTGCGGCGCAAAAGCGTCCTTATCCCGAAACACAAACGTGCTTTTGCGCGGCCAGCCCAAAGATGAAGTGGCCCGGAGCGCATTAAAAAGTAAAAATACCGTATGAATATCATCAAATCCACCGGTCAAAGTCGGCGAGTTCTGGATACAGCGGTATTAAAAAGTTTTAATCAGCTCCCGGAAATCAAATCCATTGGCAATATGATATTGGATCCTGTTTGGGCGCGTGAAATGCACAGGTCCGGCTCAAACGAATTGATGCATGTAATCCGGGGTAATGTCGTTTTAAGAGTCGGCAATAGCCGGCTTGAAGCCAAGCCGGGCGATACCCTTTTTATTCCCGTTGGAACAATGCACAGGGATGAATTCGATTTAGCTGTCGGCCTTGAAGTGTTTTATGTTTTTTTTGACTGGCTGCCTTCAAAGGACTATTTCCGAATTGTGCCGCTTAAGGCGATTCCCCGGCTTTGTGCGCCCGTGGCCGCGGAAATCGGCAAACTGTGCGACCGCATGCAAATCGGGCTGGATGCCGGCACTGAAATCGACCAGCTGCTGATCGGTTCCTACACGCATAATATCCTTTTCCTGATTTTGCGGGAAGCTCTCCGGGTGAACGAGCGGAAGAACCATGACAACCGTTTGCACCATGGGCAGGCTCTGTTCTTAAAAGCCAGGGAATACATTGACCTGCATTACGCCGAACAGGTCTCTCTCGATCAGATCGCCGAAACCCTCAAGATCAGTACATTTTATCTTTCGCACCTGTTCAGCCGCGAAAGCGACTTTTCGTTCGTGGAATACATTACGCAAGTCCGCATGCGGAAGGCCAAAGACCTTCTATCCTGCGGCGCAGAAAACGTCTCGGAAGCCGCCTATGCCGTCGGATACAACGATAGTAATTATTTTTCAAAGGTGTTTCACCGGCATTACGGCGTCAGTCCCCATGCTGTCCGTTGCAGTCTCCCCGGCCGCCGGAGCTGCAAAACAGCAAAATAATCCCTGAAATAGCAATTTCTTTCTCTTGTGCAAGAACCTGTCCTGCGCCACAATTTTCACAAGAGGAAGGATATTGCATTCAAATGGCAAAACGCCGTCATGCGCATGAATTTTATGAAACAGCACGGCTTTACGTCAATCCGATAAACCGTTCGGAAATAACAGGAGAAAAAAGACGTGGATAAACTGGCAATCAACGGCGGAAAACCAAGCGTGGCGAAAGGTCTTATCAAATCATGGCCGCCCATCGGCGCACTGGACCGCAAGATGGTGCTGGCCTCGCTCAACGGCGGACAACACGCTTTTGGGCCTAATTGCGGGGCATTTGAAAAGGAATTTGCCGCCTGGAATGGCAACACCTATGCCGTCAACACCAACAGCGGCACGGCGGCCCTGCATATGGGTCTGGTAGGCTGTGGTCTGAATGCCGGTGACCACGTGCTGGTTACGGCCTATTCCTGGTCTTCCAGTGCCACGTGTATTCTGCACAATAACTGCATCCCCGTGTTCGTGGATATTGACTTTGACACCATCAACATTGACGTTAAAAAAATCGAGGCGGCCATCACGCCAAAAACACGGGCGATCGTCGTCGTGCACCTGCACGGTCTGGCGGTCAATATGGATGAAGTCCTGCGCCTTGCCCGCAAGCACAAGCTGGCCGTGATTGAGGATGCCTGCCAGGCCCATGGCGCGCTGTTCAAGGGCAAAAAAGCCGGGACATTTGGCGATTGCGCCGCGTTCAGCTTCAACCAAAACAAGTGCCTGTGCACCGGCGAAGGCGGCATGTTCGTGACCGACAATAAGGACATCTGGAACAAGGCCAAGTCGCTCTGGTCCTTCGGGGAAACGCGCACACCCATGGAATCGCGCGATTACCACGCCTACGCCCTGGGCTGGATGTACCGGAGTAGTGATCTGGTGGCCGCCTTCGGGCGCGCGCAATTGAGCCGGATGGACCATTACTTCAAGACCCAGCGTGAAAACGGCGCCCTGCTTATTGAGGAACTCGAGGGCACGCCCGGCTTGATTTTACCGACCGAGCCCGCGGGACACACCCACAATTGGTATAACTTTACCAGCCGGATTGATATGAGCGCCGTTAAATGGAATGGCTCGGCAGGCCGCTTCCGGAACGCCGTCATGCAGGCGCTCAATGCCGAGGGCGTGCCGGCCAGCGTCTGGCAGAGCTTTATTCTGCCGGCCATGACGGTCTTTCATGCCAAGAACGCCTATGGCCACGGTTGCCCCTGGGATTGCCGGCTGACCGAGCCGGTGGAGTACGATCCGGCCAGGTTCCCGGTTGCCCAGCGGCATACCGAAACGCATTTTGGCATGACAACCCCGTTACGCGCACCCAACGGCAAGGCGACGGTCAAAGCCGTGGCGCGCGGATTTAAAAAGGTGTTCAGTCAGTTGGATCGGTTGGACGTTGAAAAGATTCTCGATGTTAAAAAGAAATGACCATGCCGGCCGCGGCGCGCAGTGACGTTAAATGGCTGGTCGTGGAATTTCATCCCGGCCTGGCAAACCCGCTGGAAATGGCCCGGCTCTGCCTGGAGGGTGTCCGCAAGATTTTGGCGGAGATGAATGTACGTAAAAAGGAACAATATCATGAAAAAAACCGATACCGCCAACCTGCAAATCGGTTGGGCAAGTAAAGATGTGACCCCGGACCGTCCGGTAAACCTTTATGGACAATTTTACATGCGGATTTCGAAGGGGGTGAAGGATCCGGTTACGGTTTCGGTCTTGGCATTATCCAGTGGCGCTTCTACCGCTGATACGGCCGTTTTTATCTCGTGTGACAGCGCTTATATTCCCGAAGAGGCTTACGAACGGTGTTGTGCCGCAATCAGGAAGCTGGTCCCGAAATTTGATGCCCGTTATATTATTATGAACGGAACGCATACGCATACGGCGCCGGGTCTCAGGGACGGCTTGTATCCCCCCGTGCCGGCGGGCGTAATGACGCCGCAGGAATATGCGGTATTTTTTGCCGGCCGGGTGGCGGAGGCGGTGAAAGAGGCTTGGGAAAACCGCAAACCGGGTGAGGTAAGCTTTGGCTTGGGAACGGCCGTGGTCGGTCATAACCGCCGCGCAACATATTTTGATGATGTTGCCGTGCGATTAAACGAACAGGCGCCGGGTTGCTATGCAAGCGGCTACGCCAAAATGTACGGCAACACGAACGACCCGAAATTCAGCCACATAGAGGGATATGAGGATCATTACGTGGATTTATTGTACACCTGGGATAAAGAAAAGAAATTGACCGGAGTCTTGATAAACCTGGCGTGTCCATCGCAGGAAACCGAAAGCGACTATTACGTCTCGGCCGATTTCTGGCACGAAATCCGGCAGGAAATCCGCCAGCGGCATGGCGATAAAATTCAAATCCTGGCGCAGTGTTCTTCGGCCGGGGACCAGTCGCCGCACCGCTTATGGTACAAGGCGGCTGAAGAGCGGATGTTGAAATTGCGCAAACTCGCCATGCGGCAGGAAATCGGACGCCGGGTGGCGAATGCCGTGGACGATGTTCTGCCGTCGGCCAAACAAGCCATCCAGGCAAATTTATCGCTAAAGCATGTTGTAAAGGAAATAAAATTACCGCGCCGGATGATTGGCGACGCGGAAGCGGCCGCCGTGCGGGCCGACCTTGCCAAATTGGAGGCAGGGGACAAAACGGCTGGTAATTATTACGCGAGCATGCGGCGTTGCCGTGATGCATTGGAGCGTTATGAAACGCAGAAGAAAGAGCCAACCCTGGCCATGGAACTGCACGTGGTGCGATTGGGCGACGTGGCGTTCGCGACCAACCGGTTTGAGTACTTCCTGGATTTCGGGATACGGATCAAGGCACGCAGTCCTGCCGTGCAAACCTTTGTCGTTCAATTAGCAGCTGACCGCCACGGGACCGGCACCTATCTGCCGACCGAGCGGGCAATAGCCGGCAAGGGTTACGGCGGCGGAGTGTATGATAATCCGGTTGGCCCGGAAGGCGGACAAATAATTGTGGAGGAAACGATCGAAATGTTGAGGGAGCTCTGGCCGGAAGCTGATAAAAAACCGGAGCAATAATAACTCGCTGGAAATGGCCCGACTCTGCCTGGCGGGCGGCCGCGCGCTGGTCGAAAGGACCTTGGCGATTATTGCCGAGTTGTGGAAATAGTCAAATTATTGCGGCCATGTGCCGCGTTATGAAAGCAGTCATTCCGTGAAATTATCCATGATGTCCTATACCTTGGCGCGCGCCAAGGATTTCGATCTTAACCGCATGTGCGAACTGACTAATGAACTTAAACTCGAAGGCGTGGACATGGTCACGACTTATGGACGGCCGCCGGCGGAGATTCGCCGCCTGCTGGACCAGCACGGACTCAAGGCGATCTGCCATACGCTTTTCACGGACCTTATCTTCCCGGATGTTGCCGGCCGCCAGGCTGGCGTGGATGTCATCAAGCAAGGCATCGAGGCGGCCGTGATTCTGGGCACGGATAAAGTCATGATTCCCACGCCCGGCAAAAAGGATGTGCCGCGCGACCTGGCTCGGCGGTATATTATTCGAGGCTTGCAAGAGGCCATGGTCGTGGCCCGGCAGGCGGGTGTGACGCTCATGCTGGAAAATTTCCCCGGCGCCGATAGTCCCTTCGTCATTTCATCCGACATGCTGGAAGCGGTTCGGGAAGTGCCTGGGCTCAAGATCACATTCGACAACGGCAACGTGCTCATGGGCGGCGAGGATCCGGCTGCGTCCTGCCAGCGTTGTGCCGAGCACGTAGTGCATGCCCACTTTAAGGACTGGGTGCTGGCCGAGCCCGGCAAAGGCATGGAAGGTCTTGACGGGCGCAGATATGCCTCGGCGCTGATCGGCGAAGGCTTGGTGGATCACAAAGCCTGCCTGCAGGCCATGAAGCTGGCCGGCTATTCGGGCTATATCAATATTGAATACGAAGGTGATAAATATCCGCCTGATGAAGCAACGCGCCGGGCGGTCGCGTATCTGCGGAATATGATGACAACCCTTTGAACAAAGCCGGGGGTAAAAGACATTCTAAATTACTCCATGGGCGGCCACCGGTGTTCAACGGCAGTAGCGGGATGATGATCGGCCGGGGCAAACTCTTCAATGTCCTTGCGATAGGCTGCCGGGGTGATCCCGGTCCAGCATTTAAATACGTGGTAGAAAAACGTCAGGTCGCCGAATCCTGTGTCGGCGGCAATCTGTTTGATGCTTGTTGACGTCTGGCGCAGCAGTGTGCCGGAGCGTTCCACACGCCGGCGCTGAATAAACGCCGCCGGTCCCAGGCCGGTCACCGCCCGAAAAAGCCGCCGCAAATACACCTCGCTGACGCCGACTTTTTGCGCCAGATTGCCGATGGCGAGCGAGGGATTGTCGAGTTGCTGTTCGATCAATTCCAGCGCCGGCAATAACCGGGGTAGCAACTGATGCGGCGAGCCTCCCAGGGGCCGAAAGAGCGATCCATGGTGGCGAATGACATGGAGCAATACGTTAAAAACATGGTTGGCCATGGCTCGCTTCCAGCCCGCCGATTGAATCGCATATTCGCGCGTCAGGGCAATTGAGGCGGCGCCAAAGGGTGCGTTCGGAGTTACCGGCACGCGGCATGGAAATCCCAGCAGCGTCAACAGATTGATACTGCTGAACACATGGGCATGAAAATGCGCGGCAATGTGACGCACGCCGCGTCCCCTGTAGAGTTCCACCGTGTGTTCCAAGCCTTGAGGGATGAGCAGGAGATCGCCGGCTCGGAACGTTTGCCGGAGCCCATCCTTGCCAAGGCTATACCATCCATTGCCGTTTTCGAACCAGTACCACAACGTGTCGTTCAACACCCGCGGCCCCACGCGCCAGCCCTGCCTGCATTTCCATTCCCGCGCCGATAAGACGACCACGGCGGTATGCTCCAACCATTGATCCAGGCGATGTTCGGGATCTGGCGATGCCTTTGGAAACGGGGCGAATGTATCGGAAGGCCGCATGGAATCGACCGAATTAATGTTGGTCCAGTATTTGCGCATAGTTTCGAAAAGTATAATCATAGGATCGCCGGCGTCAATAGACGACTTCGATGCTTTGGCGTAATATAATCGTGCATTGGGAAAAGGCGATTCAACGAAGGGCTGTTCTAATGCCCTGCTGTCCACGATAATAATGGGCGCAGGATGGCGAGTGACAAACATATGGGAACGGGAAAGAGAATCGGCGGCATGAAAAAAATGAAAATCGCATTGTTAGGCGGCGGGAGTCTTTATTTCGAATACGTCATGGCGGAGATCGCGAATACACCGGAGTTGGAAGCGGTTGAATTCATGCTGTTTGATGTCAATGTGAAACGAATGGACTTGATGCGCAGAGTGGGGTTGCGCATCATGGCGAAGGCGAACACGCCGCATGTCGTCAAGGCAACGACCCATCTCGCCAGGGCTTTGGATGGCGCGGATTTTGCCATTGCTTCCATTGGCGTGCACGGTCCCGGCAGCGGTTGGCACCTGATTGATTCCAATACGGCCGCGAAGTGCGGCATTATTCATACAACCGGCGACACGGTCGGCCCCGCCGGTTTATCGCAAGGCTTGCGTATCATTCCGATCATGGTGGACATTGCCAAAAACATGGAGAAATACTGTCCGGAAGCCATTCTCCTGAACCACTCCAATCCGATGGCGCCGATCTGTCGGGCGATTACCAAGTATTCCTCTATTCGTCCGATCGGATATTGTCACAATGTGTATAACGACATCTCCTATTTGGCCGATGTTCTGGGAATCAAGCCGGCGGACCTGGATGTGACTGTGGGAGGAATTAATCACTGCGGGTGGTTGCTGGGCATTCGTCACGGGGGACGCGATAGGTATCCCGAACTGAAAAGGCGCCTGGCCTTGCGAAAGCCGCCGACATCCCAGCTGTTCTCGCAAGAACTCTTCCAGACCATGGGTCTTTATCCCATCGGCGGGAGTCGTCATCTGATCGAATTCTTTCCGCATGCCCGCACCATATCGAGCACCCGGCGTTTGCCCTACCGGCTGCCGTGGCGTTCGGACACCATCCGCAAGAATCTGCTTCAATTGGAAATCAACAAGGATCCGACGGGCCTTGTATTGAAGGCGGCGGGTAAAAAAGACGTCTGGGCGCCGACGACAATGACTCCGGAGGCCATGGGCCGGCAGGTCAAAGCGCTTTCCCTGGGCCCGTCCATGATCCACATTGTCAACATACCCAATCGCGGTGCCATTCCCAACTTGCCTGATTGGGCGGTTGTGGAAGTCAAAGCGGTTGTTGGCCAGGATGGCGCCCAATCGGTTTATGCCGGGGAACTTCCGCCGCAGGCGGCGCGCTGGACACTGGCCCAAATATATGCGCATGAACTGACGATTGAAGCAGCGATTGAGAAAAACCGGGCCAAGGCCATTCAAGCGCTGGCATCCGATCCCATGATCCGCGATTTCAAGGAAGCGAACAAGGTGTTTGACGCCATCGTCAAGGCCCAGGGAGCCCGGTTGCGAGCGTTCCGGAAGTCCAGGCATCGGGAGTGATCCCGCTTCGTAAGCATTTCATTGCGCCCTAAGGGCAATCGAAGGAATCGGTCATCATGATCCATTACAAGAAAAGCATAAAGGTAACGCTTATCGGCGGCGGCAGTCAGAATTGGAGTCCGACGATTATCCGGGACATCATCTTCAAGCCGGGCATGGAATGCGCCGAGTTGGAGTTCCGTCTGCTGGACCTGAGCTTGGAACGCGCGCGCGCCATCGAAGCAATGTTTCGCGCTAATTTGAAAGCGTGGAAGATTAACCGGGTCTCGATCCATGCCACGCGCGATCCGGAGGCCGCCCTGGCCGGCGCCGATTTTGTGGTCATTGCCATTTCCACCGGCCGCCTGGAAACGATGCGGCGCGATATCGCCATTCCGGAAAAGTATGGGATTTATCATACGGTTGGCGACACCTCCGGGCCCGGCGGATGGTCGCGCGCGTTGCGGAATATTCCCGTATTCCACGATTATGCCGCGCGGATAAAAAAGCTGGCGCCGCCGGCCTATGTCCTCAATTATACCAACCCCATGGGCGTCCTGACCAAGGTGCTTTCCGACGAGCTCGGGCGGGAGCGGGTTGTGGGCTTATGCCACGGCCTGTTTGAAAATTACCATATCCTGAAATTGATCTTCGGGTTGAAAAGCGAACAGGATATCCAGGTGCGGTTTGGCGGCCTGAACCACTTCTTCTGGATCCTTGATTTTAAGATCAAGGGCCGGGATGGGTATGCCCTGCTGCGAAAAAAACTACGCGGCCGCAATCTGGCGACGCTCGTCAACCGGACGTTTCTGGACGCCATGGGCTTCGGATCCAATAAACTGCTGGCCGGCGAGCTTTTCGAGCAGTTCGGCTATCTGCCGTATTTTGGCGACCGGCACACCAGCGAATTTTTTTGCGCTACGATGACGGACAAGGCGATCATGAAGCGCTTCAAGCTCGTGCGCACTTCCATTGGCGAAAGGGCCGCCGGTTACCGGAAAGCCGCTGCGCGGATTAAAACCTGGACGGCAAATAAATCGTTGCCGGCCACGCCGTCGCGCGAGACGGCCGCCGATATCATCCATGCCATTGCCTTCGGCTTGGATTTTACCGATGTCATCAACAGCGTCAACATCGGCCAGATTGACAACCTCCCGCGGGGTGCGGTCGTGGAAACCCTGGGGCGGGTGAATGCGATGGGCTTTACGCCGTTCACCGTGGGCCCCCTGCCGGAGCCGATCAAGGCCGTGGTGGCGCCCCATGCCGAGGTCCAGGTACGGACCGTGCAGGCGGGGTTGGCCGGCGACCTGGAAGCGGCGCTGCTGGCCCTGATCGAGGATCCGGTCTGTGCGCACCTGCCGCCCAGCGACATCCGCAAAATGGGCCTGGAACTCCTGCGTGCCAACCGAAAATATCTGCCGCAGTTTTTCAAATAGCATGGTTCAACCTGAAAACTGATTATAAACTCTGGCGAATAAATATAACGGCGAGATGTTGCGCTGGAAAATGGAAGAAGAATGAACTCAAAGGAACGGGTATCGGCAGCGATAGCCAGAAAACCGGTTGACATGGTGCCGCTGGGATTTTATGCGGTGGACCACGACACGGTTGCGAAAGTTATCGGTCGTCCGACGTATGTACGCAATAAAATCAAAACACAACTCGCACTATGGGATGGCCGGCGCGACGAAGTGGCGGAAAGCCTCAAAAAAGATACCGTTGAATTTTACCGGAAAATAAACTGTGCCGACCTCATATGCCTCAAAGAAGCATGTCTCCTGCCACCGAAAAATTACGATCCCCGGCCCCCGAAAAAGATAGCGGATGACAAATGGGAAGATGGCAACGGGCGTATTTATCAGGCCGTGTGGCATGCCAACGATATCCAGTGCATTCACGACCCGGTACAGCAACAAAAAGAATTCCGCGTAGAGGATTTCAACGGGCCGATAGGGCATCAACCTCCAGATGCTTCAATATTTGAAGCAGTCAACTACCTGTATGAAAATCTGGGCGAAGAACGTTATATAGCCTGGACAACAGGAGGTGTTACCGCGCTTACACTGCCGGGCGGCACGGAAACAGGACTCATGCTTTATGCCTTGCAGCCGGAAATAATTCTTGCCGCTAATCGCCATTCGGCGGCCGTGCAAAATGCCATGGATAAGCACTATATTCGACCGGATGTGCCGGGAGTCCTGATGGAACAGGATATGGCCGGAACCAACGCTCCTCTGGTCTCGCCGGCGATGTTTCGCGAATTGTGCTTCCCCTTCTTGAAGGAAAGAATTGCACATGTGAAACAGTTTGCGCCCCAAGTTATCTTTCATAATTGCGGCAACAATATCCCTTTAATGGATATGCTTATCGAGGCCGGAATTGATTGCTGCCAGTCTTTACAGACGACAGCAGGCATGGAAGTCGGGAAACTGAAACAGATGTTTGGCGATCGGCTGTCTTTCTGGGGTGGCATCCCGGTGGAAACTCTTATCCTGGGCGCTCCGGAAGATGTTCGTCAAGCCGTGTACACGGCCCTGGCGCGCGGCGCGCGCGGCAATGGTTTTATTCTTGGTCCCAGCCACTCCATTGCGATGAACGTGCGTTACGAAAATTTCATGACCATGCTTGATGAGTTTGTTAAACTGCGTGACAAGTTCTAAAAAGACAAAGAAACAAACAGTGATACCCAATGCCATGGAGCCGATCCGCTTTTAATCTCAGCCCGAAATGGCGCGCATTCAACTGATATCCGAATTCTACGGCTGTACTTCGGGTGTTCATGGCGGCAAGACCAATGCCTGTGTTCCCGGCATCCAAGCCGGCGTGGAAAAAGCCGCTTTCATGCTGATGCCGGTGCTGACTGGCGTCGTTGGCTTTGGTATAATAGAAAATTAATCTGTGGTTTTCGGTTCACCCGTTAAAGGCGCGGAATCGCGCGGCCGGCTTGCGGGCCATGGCAACGACTTTCACGATCTCAATGTCATGCCGAGGTGAGAAGGCAAATATTTGGCAAGTTAAATTCCTGCTGACCGGAGATACTCGCGGCTGATCGCAAGGTCCAGCATGGGGCCCCGCAAGTGTGTGTCGTGTTCCACGAAAACCCAGCCGTCATAGCCCGTTTTTTTCAGTTCTTTCACGAACGCTTTATGATCCTGGCCGATATTGCCGGTCCCCAATTCGCAGAAGCGGATCCTTGCCTGCCAGCGATCCAGTCCAATACTTGCGTCTTTTACCAGACAATCCTTCACGTGAACTACTGTCAGGCGGCTGGCATACCGGCGAACGATGGCGATCGGGTCGCCGCCTGCGGCGGCCAGATGGCCGGTATCCAGAATCAGGCCGCACGTTGGGCAGCGGGCCAGAAATTCCTCCAACTGGGCCTGCGATTCTACCGGTGATCCCAGATGGTTATGGAGAGCGGCCTGG
>Ga0074199_1000962_pt1 | contig 31945 bp, 24 predicted proteins | sample EPASupsiteSAE347_FD_64528 | JGI IMG/M metagenome (GOLD analysis project Ga0074199, IMG submission 64528) | Bioremediated contaminated groundwater from EPA Superfund site, New Mexico - Sample SAE3-47 | ecosystem: Environmental > Aquatic > Deep subsurface > Groundwater > Contaminated ... | reverse complement strand
ACGTCTTACCCAGAAAGTGAAACATGGAATTTCCGCCGGGCAATATCCTGCGCAGGCTGATCAATACACGACCTATACATATGACGCTGAAGGAAGAAAATTAAGCGAAGTAATTAGCGCTTCAGGGTTGAGCCAAGGCAAAACCAATCAATATGACACGGCCGGGAGATTGACGAATTCCACTGACTTTGCCGGATTAGCAACTGCCACGGCTTACAGTCAGGATGGACTCACCACAACCGAAACTCTTCCGGGCGGCTACACGCGCATCACCGAACGTTACAAAGACGGCCAGGTGAAAAACATTACTGGCACGGCGCAAATCAGCCAGTATTACGCCTATGGCGTGAATGAAGATGGGGCAAAATACACCACCGTGTATACCGCCACCAATGAAGGCCCGGTCTGGGTGAAGACCACGACCGACCTTCTCGGCAGAACAGCCAAGGTTGAGAAACCGGGATATTCCGGGACAGAAATAACGGAATATTTCTATAATAACAAAGGCCAACTTGTTAAGACCACGACAACCGGAAAACCCGACACGCTTTATGCTTACGATGAAGTCGGCAATCAGATTCAGTCAGGGTTTGATGTTGATGCTAATGGTGTTCTTGACCTTGCCGGAACAGATTGGATCAAGGGCAAAGAAAGCCAGTATGTGCAAATCAATAATAATTGGTATTTAGAAACCGTGAGTCGGTTATATGCCACAGACAACAATTCCACCCCACTCACCAACTCTATCATGCGCGAGAAGTTGACTAGTCTCAGTGGAGGGACGCGCTCCGTCGTGTCCGTTCTGGACGCATACGGCAACGAAACCATAACCACCACAACAGTTGACCCTGCCAACAAAAAAGTTACCCAGACGGCTGATGTGTCTGACTCGTCCAGCAACATCGTCACAGTTGCAGTGAATGGCTTAGTTCAGTCACAAACGAGTAAGGATGGCATTACCACAACTTTTGCTTACGATGCGTTGGGCCGTCGTACCGGCACAACCGATCCACGTCTTGGCACAGCCACCACGCACTATGACAGTCTCGGGCGGGTTGATTACGTTGAAGATGCCGGAAGCAGAAGAACAAGTTATACTTATGATTCTTCTACCGGCAGAAAAATTTCTCAGACCGACCCGTTGAGCAATACAACTTACTACGCTTACACCGCATGCGGCCAGCTTGAGAAAAAATGGGGCTCTGGCGTTTATCCGGTCCTTTATGAATACGATGGCTACGGCCGCATGGTGAAGATGAACACATATAGAGGTGGCTCCGGTTGGACTGGCTCCACTTGGCCGACAAGTCCGGGAACAGCGGACACGACGGAATGGATTTACCATGAGGCTTCCGGCCTGCTGACGAGTAAAAAAGATGCCGCAGGCAAATCAGTCAGCTATACTTATTCTTCTGGCGGAAAACTGGCAACGCGTACTTGGGCCAGAACTAATGGAACGAATTCGTTAGTAACGACGTATTCCTATTCCACGAATTCGGGCGATCTAACTGGCATTGATTACTCCGATTCAACGCCTGATGTGTCTTTCACGTATGACCGGTTGGGAAGGCAGAAGACAGCGGAGTCGTCGGTAAGCAGTCACACCTTTGCATATTCCGGTCTCCTGCTTGACACAGAAACGATTGTTTCCTCATCTGGGACAAATGTCATAGACCGTTCTTATGACAGCCTTGGACGTGCTACCGGCTTCGATCTGTCCGATGCGTCCTATTCCGTCCTATATGGCTATAACAGTCTCGGAAGATTTTATTCCGTGTCCTCATCCGTGGAATCCGTGTCATCCGTGGTCAATTACTCCTATCTGCAAAACTCCGAGCTGATCTCCGGCTACACGTTTGGCGATCTTACCGTGAGCCGCACATACGAACAAAACCGCAATCTCCTGACGCAAGTTAAAAACGAAACCGGTGGTTCAACTCTATCCCAGTTCGACTACGTCAACGACGCGGGCGGAAGACGGGAATACACGAAATACAGCGGATCAGCCTTTGACACAGGAGCATCCTTCAACCAATATCAATACAACAATCGCAGCGAAGTGCTTGTTTCCGACCGGTTCTGGGGATCCAACATCAACGACACGGATAATCCTGTGGACGGGCAAGGATTCGCTTACGCATATGATAATATCGGAAATCGGAGCGGGGCCAGCAGGGGCAACGAGGAGACAACTTATACTGCCAATAACCTGAACCAATACAGCGAAAGAACCGTTGCTGATTTAATTGACGTGATTGGCAGCGCGGAAACAAATACCACGGTCACGGTCAATGACTTGGCGACGACTAGGCACGAAAAATACTGGTATCGCGGTTTAGACGTCACCAATTCTTCATCCGCCGTTTATCAGGAAGTCAACGTGGTCGGCGTGTATACTCCTCCGGACACGAATGACCCAGAAATAGTTACGTCGGTCACGGGGCATGTATTTGTGGCGAAGACGTCCGAAGCGTTTGTTCATGATAATGATGGCAATTTGGTGTCTGACGGCAGATTTTCATATTCTTGGGATTTGGAAAACAGGCTGATCTCCGCTGAAACGTTGACCAACTTGCCGGCTTCTGTTCCGCGTGTGAAATTGGAATTTGCGTATGATTACATGAGTCGTCGTGTGGGCAAGACAGTTTCCAACTGGATCAGCAACGACTGGGAAGAAGCATCCAGCAGCACGTTTATTTATGACGGCTGGAATCTCATTCGTGACCTTCAGTCTACAGCATCCAGCCTACAGACTAATTTCTATGTCTGGGGCTTGGACTTGAGCGGCAGCCTACAAGGAGCCGGCGGGATTGGAGGGTTGCTTGCGGTTGCTAAAGGCACGAACGTTTATTTGGCTTGTGCTGATGGCAATGGCAACATCGCCGACTACGTTAATGGGCAGGGCACGGTTGCCGCGCATTACGAATTTGATGCATATGGAAATCTTATCGTGGCAACGGGCGATCACGCCAATGATTTCGCTTTCCTGTTCTCCTCAAAATATCTGGATCGTGAAACAAGCCTGTATTATTACGGCTACAGATATTATTCCCCCTCCCTCGGCAGGTGGCTCTCAAGAGATCCGCTAGGCATTTCTGGTGGATTAAACCCCTACGAACACTGTTTAAATAATTCTGTTAATTACAGGGATGCATACGGATTAGACATTGATAATACAAAAGGAAAAGATCCTGTTTACTACAAGGATGAAAAAACTGGTGAAGTCCACGAAGTCCCCCCAGGACAAAAATACGAAGGCGACCACGATGGCGTTGTTGAGCCAAGCACAGGGGACGTATACAAAACTCCAGGAAAGTATGGTTACCAAGATGATGTGTCAATTGATGAGCAAGGTAATATACACGGTGTTAATGAATTGCTAGGTGGAGGGAAAAAAGATGATGAATTCCGAAAAGCACATAAAGATTGGGAAGATTTGTTTAAAAAAGGTGATGAAATCAAAAAGCGAAAATGTAAAGAATAATGCACTATTTACTAGTCAAAATGTATGAAAACACGCAATTCTAAAATTAAATATTCCTTGCTACTTCTGTTGAGTTTTTTGATAGTAGCAATAGTTGGAGTACAAATATATTGGTTGGATGGATTATTTGGTGCCGTTTGCGAGATTGTGGTAGGAAGAACCATTTATTCAAAGGATTACAAGGAATATGCATTTCGTCGTATTGGAAAAGGAGCGTCAAGCAACGATGTGGTGAGATTGTTGGGACAACCCTTGCTGATACGAACAACGCGCGATGCTGGCGAAACAATATGGTATTATACTCGCCCAAAGATTCTAGACCAGAATGGCGAAGATGGTGATTGTTGTTATACAGAGAGATATATTTTCTTGAGCAATAATGTTGTTACGCTCAAACATAATGAATTTTATTTTGATTGACCATGTTATAGGGGTATATTTATAATGGTGTAGGGTCAAATAATTCGTCCGAGTATAAGAGTTCAGGACATTCGGAAAAGAAGGTGAAAAGCGGAATCAGGAATGAGAAACGGCAACCGAAGTTCGGCGGCGAAGGAAAAAATAGTTGGTGTCGTTGCGATAGTATTAAGCATTATAAGCGTGCTGTTGGTTTTTGAGTCGGTTGGCCAAGAACCATTTCTTAGGTTTTCGACGCGATTTGCATTAACGCAGATAGCCGTTGCCTCTATTGTTGCTTTTCTCTGGTTTGCCTTGATTGTTGTGGCGGTTATCTGGGCAAAAGGACACACGTTCCAGCGGATTATTATGATTATTTGGGGATTAATATTCCTGTGTATGACTTGTAATGTCCCAAGAATGTTTATGGACGATGTCACTAAATTTCAAAACGAAAGAGAATCGTCATTGTCTAATAGCAATAGTTTAATTCCTGAAGGGTCCAATAATTCATCCGTCGCAAAATGACGATAGAAAAACCAACCATCCAAATCGTTCTTGAATAATTTTGACAATAAAATTTGTTCTTTAAAATTGCCTTTGTAATATTGACGAAAAAGTCTGCCTTTCATATTCTAACAGCGCTGCACGGAATTATTCACCCTCCTTTGACAGGAAGCATTTTGGCAATCCAGACAGTTATCCATTTTGAAAATACAAACGGCAATTATATTTTTTGTGCTGGGGATAGGCTTGGCGGCTAAAGGCGCTCCTCCTTCGACAGAAACTGAACTAACCAACACAATTGCCGCATTGACAGTCCTGCAAAAGTCGCTGGAAAAGCCAAATTCGTCAGATTGGCTGGCGCATCATCCCGAAGCCGGTCAGACATTTCGCGAATATATATCTTTACTTGGATCATCAGCAGTAGTATCGGGTAAGAGGATATATCTTCAACCGCTTGGCGACTTTTCGGAATCGCAATGGAAGATATTAACAACAACTGCCGATTACCTGCGCTGTTTTTACAATCTTCCGGTTACCATAGATGACGCTACAGAATTATCATCTGTGCCGGACGCCGCGCGGAGACAAAACCCTAATGGCGATCAGGAGCAAATCCTGACAACGTATGTTTTAGATCGGATAGCGCGGCCAAACGTGCCGCCGGATGCTGCGGCTTATCTGGTGCTTACCACTTCAGATTTATGGGCGGGTGATGATTGGAATTTTGTATTTGGGCAGGCATCATTGAATGAACGAGTCGGGGTGTTTTCTTTATATCGGAATGGCACCCCTGACAAAAGCGGGAAAGAATACCGGCTTTATCTCCTGCGAACCATGAAAACAGCGGCGCATGAGGTCGGCCATATGCTGGGTTTGCAGCATTGTGTGCGTTATCGCTGCGGCATGAACGGCAGTAATCATCGGGCAGAGGCCGACCGGCGTCCGTTATGGTTCTGCTCCGAATGCACGGCCAAGGTCTGTTGGGTTACCCAGACGCCGCCATTGGAATATTTTCAACGTTTGGAAAGATTTTGTGAACAACAAGGCTTTGATGTGGAAGCCGAATTTTATCGAAAGTCGAGATTGATTTTGTTATCTTTGCCCCACAATGAACGATAAACATGACGGGCGAACAGATACAGACCGGCTGGATGAGCAGGAAAACAAGAGCATTTATATTATCCGCGAGGCCTACCATCATTTTCGCCATATAGCCGCGCTCTGGTCTATCGGCAAAGATTCCACTTCCCTATTATGGATGTGCCGGAAAGCATTTTTCGGCGTCATTCCCTTCCCTGTCATTCACATTGATACTTCGTATAAATTCCCGGAAATCTACCGTTACCGTGATCAGAAAGCCAAGGAATGGGGATTAAAACTCATTGTGGCGAAAAATGAAACGGCCTTGGAAAACGGTGTTGGCCCGCATGCCGGCTCAAAATTGGATTGCTGTAACATGCTAAAAACGGACGCTTTGAAACAGATTATGGAACAATATGGATTCAAAGCTATTTTGCTTGGGATCCGGCGCGACGAGCATGGCATTCGGGCCAAGGAAAGATACATGTCGCCACGGGACGCACGGTTTAAATGGCAATATCACGACCAGCCGCCGGAATTATGGGACCAGTATCAGGAGAAAATTCACGAGAAATCCCATTTGCGCATTCATCCGTTGCTTCACATGTCGGAACTGGATATTTGGCAATATATTGAGCGGGAAAAGATTCCGGTGGTTGACTTGTATTATGCCAGGAATGGGTGGCGTTATCGCAGCATAGGTTGTCATACCTGTTGCAATCCAGTAGAATCCTCGGCTGATTCAGTAAGGACAATTGTGGAAGAGCTCAAGGTGACAAAAACATCGGAGCGGTCCGGGCGGGCGCAGGATAAGGAAGATGTGTATACGATGCAGAAGTTGAGGTCGCTGGGGTATATGTAGGCCGCTTTGCAAGCGGCCGGTTTACTGTTCAGAGTTCATTGGTTCACGGTTTATCAACTGGATTCCCGATCAGGTCGGGAATGACCCACTGCCGCCAAGGCGGACAGCAGGAAGGGATGAAAGATATTTGATGAGCGTAACGAAAATAGCATTTGTCGGGCATATTGATCACGGAAAATCAACGCTTTGCGGCCGTCTGCTGGCTGAAAGCGGAGCTGTCCCCCCCGACAAACTGGAAGACCTGCGTCAAGCGTGTAAAGGAAAAGGCAACGTAATTGACTATGCCTTCTGCATGGACGCCTTTTGCGAAGAACGTGAAAACCTCATGACGATTGACATCACCCAGATTCCGGTCCGTATTGCCGGTAAAAATTACCTGGTTATTGATACGCCCGGCCATGCTGAGTTTATCCGGAATATGATTACTGGTGCATGCCAGGCAGACGCGGCCATTCTGGTGGTGGATGCTGCGGAAGGAATCAGGGAACAAACAAGACGGCACGCGGCGATATTATCATTTCTGGGCATTAACCAATGTATCGTGGCAATCAATAAGATGGACAGAATTGGTTATGACGAGCTTCATTTTTATAAGTTGAAGCGTAATATTGAAGAATTAACGGCGTCGCTGGGAATAACCCCCTTGCATATTATTCCCGTTTCGGCAATGCACGGCGAGAATTTGATGGCTAGGAGCAAGGCCATGCCGTGGTATAACGGCAACACCTTGGTTGAAGCCTTAACCGGATTACGCACGACGCAAGAATCACCGAAAGATTTACGGCTGGCGATACAGGATGTTTATCCAATTAACGGAAAGAAGATTGCGGCAGCCCGCGTAGAGGCTGGATGTATTCATCAGGATATGAGGGTTACGGTTGAGCCGGATCACCTAGAATTATGTTTGCCTGAAATAATCAAATATCCCCAGTCGGTCAAGTCGGCAAAGGCCGGGGATTGCATTGGTTTGGTGACTGACCATGAACCTTTTCTGCGACGTGGGCAGGTTTTGTGCGGCATAGATTCCAAGCCCCAGGTAACGGATCATATCTGGGTGAATTTGATCTGGCTTTCAGAGACACCCTTTAAGTCCGGGATGAGTTTAACCCTGAAATTATTGACGCAGGAAACCGGTTGTTGCATCTCTCAAATCAACCAACGCACGGATTCGTCAACTCTGGAAAGTGAAGCAACACAAGAACAGATTCTTTGTTTATCCGATATAGGCCACGTTTTGATTGAGACGGATGAACGCCTTGTTTGGGATGCTTTTAAGAATATTCCTGAAATGGGGCGATTTGCGCTGGAATCAGAAGGTCGGATTGTGGGGGCGGGAACCATACTTGAAAATAAGCAATAGAGTGGCAAATAATAACAAAGCCCATCGTAATCAACGTGTAGTTCTTATAGGCTTGGACGGAACGCCTTTCGGGTTAATTCAACAGCTTACCCAAAACGGTGTTATGCCTAATCTCGGCAGGCTTATACAAGATGGGGTTTGCGTTCCTATGCGTTCTTCCTTGCCTCCAATATCATCAGTGGCTTGGAGTTCAGTAATAACTGGCGCAAATCCGGGGAAACACAGTATTTTTGGTTTTACCGACCTTGAACCAATGTCCTGCAAATACAGATTTCCCATGTTATCGGATTTAAGAGCAGAACCTTTCTGGGAGACTTTGAATCGCAGGGAAATTAAGACCGTGGTCATCAATGTTCCGGCCACTTATCCGGCTCCGCAGGTTGACGGGTTGCTGATTTCCGGTTTTATAGTTCCGGATTTTGAACTGGCTGTATATCCGAAGAAACTATTGCCCGTTTTGAAGAAAATGAATTACCGCGTGGATCCGGACTTGGACATGGCGAAACGTGATCTTGACGAATTTATGGATGATCTCATAAAAGTTGCCGAAGCCCGGATAAATTTTACGCAATGGGCATGGAAAGAAGTACAGTGGGATGTCTTTATGATTGTTTTTACCGAGACTGATCGTTTGCACCATTTTTTATTTGATGCGGTGGAAGACAGCAAAAATCCCCGGCATGAACGGGCAATGGAGCTTTATCGCCGGATTGATTCATGGCTTGGCGAAATATTGAACAAATCCACCGGAGAAGAACGATTCATTGTGATGAGCGACCACGGGTTTTACCGATTGGAGCAGGAAGTTCATATTAATGTGTTTCTAAAGGAGCATGGCTGGCTTTGTTTACGTGAAGGCGGAGAATTTCCCGCCGACATGCTTTTCCAAACCAAGGCTTTTGCCCTTGATCCATGCCGAATATATCTGCACCGCAAAGGCCGCTTTCCTTGTGGATCGGTGATGTCGGAAGACGAAGAAAAAATGATTAAGGAAATGGAATCAGCTTTATACTCATTGACTTTTAATGGCAAGCCTGTGGTTAAAAAAGTGTTTCATAAGAAAGACATTTACACAGGGGCGCAGACCGATAAAGCGCCGGACATGGTGGTTCTTCCTGAGGATGGATTTGATTTCAAGGCCGCCATGACTCAAAATGATATATTCACTGCCAGCCGGTTTACAGGAATGCATACTTATGAAAACGCGTTTTTGATATGCAATGATAAAAAGGTTTCTATTCCGGTTGACCCCGATATCGCTTATGTCCGCGGGATGCTTGATTTTAACCCGGAATCATGAGGATTTCCACGGGACGCCAAAATTGGAAGCGATAAATGGAGCCAGATCAGTAATGGCCGGCTTTTCCAATCCCAAGGCTTGATTGGCGAGAAGGATGCCCGGCACACAGTCAGCTTCCACGGTATGGTCGCCGCTCCAGGGATCGGTATTTGGGCTGATGGAAACTGAACCTATACCGCCCAGAACGCTTTCCCATGAGATCCTGAAGGGTGGAGCATATCCCAAGACCAGATCGGGCGCTTGTTCTGCACAGGGGCCGGAATACAGGTCGGAAGCCTTATAGACTGATTTAAAAACTGGATCGCCGGTCATGGGATCATGGGTGTTCAGCAGGCGGGATTTTAATTCATCTTTTAACTGTTCGGCGGCAGGGCCGGAAAGAACAGTTCCATAAGGTTCACGTCCTTTGATATTGAGATACAAAGCATTCATTCCAATTCCATAAGCGCGGCTGCTGTTCCAGTCGCAATCATTGAAGATGGAGAGTTCTTTTGCCGATGAACTTTGACTGCACGCCAGATAACCCTGATCCCTGAGCCAGGCATTTAGATGAAACTGTTTGCCGAAAGGCGCAAAGCCATGATCCGACATAACCAGGATAAGATCGCGGGATGAGTCTTCTATCGGCAATGTTCCGATAAGATTATCCATCTGCTTGTATAACCAGGGGATAAAATCTCCGTGGCGTTTGGCAAGGGCGGCAGAATACGCTGGGTGGGTCTGGGCAAAGGCACGCCAGAACATATGGGAATTGGCGTCAAGCGAAGAGAAATGGAAGAAGAAAAAACCGTCATTAAACCGGTGAAATTCGGACGCAAAAAGACGCTGCTGTTCCCGCAACACGTCAATGGCCTGATGCCGGTAATCGTCGTCAGTGAACGCAGAAGCGGAAAGAGCGCGGGTTTCTTCGGGCAAGCCCTGAGTGTAAAATAGCCCGATGTCACGCGCAAGAGCGGGAGCATAGTTTGCCGGAGTTGAAATCGGCAGAGCCGGCTTGGCAGGGTTAATATTCAAGGGCGACAGGTATAATGAAAATGGATTATGCGCGCTTTTAAGGTAAACCCGGCAGATTGCCGAAGCTTCAGCTACATACGGAAGAAACGGCACTGTAACCTGAATCCAATCGCTCCATTCTCCTTCTCTCAATTTTAATTCGTTATTTTGAATTTTTATGCGAGCTGCGCGATTTGCTGAATCAAGTTCCACGTAAATAGACAGAGAAGATTTGTGTCCCTCGCTGCGGAAGGGATTTTGAATACCGGGAACATGGCAGAGAATCTGCTTGCCACTGTTTGATACACGTTCAATCCTTCCTCCGGCAACATCCCGCGCCATTTCATTCGGATCATCAGTAAAGAGCGTAAAAAATCCATGGCTGCCGTGAAGGTCGGGAGTGCCCATGCCGGAGAGAGTTTTGGCTTTTGAGGGCGTTGGAGGAATATTGACAGGAACCCGTAAGGCAGTGCAATTTATGCCGTGTTTTTCCAATTCAACCCACAATGTTTTTCCCTGCCGGAAATTACGCATGTTTGGGGGAGAAACCGGCAAAACGTAAGAGCCTACAGTGAGTTTATGGCGTGGCGGTTCAATGAGACCCATGGAGCAGAACGGAGCAAGCGTGGATGGATTGCGGTGGATGAAATCAAAGATGCCGTGGACGCCGGGATTAGCGCCGGAAATAAAACTCGCCCATGCCACGGGGCTTTGCGGAGGACGGGAAGTCTGGAGGCATTTTAATCCGTTTATCTCCGTCAGTCGTTTACAATTTGGCATAAATCCTTCGAGGATAAAACGCTGAACCAGTTTCGGGGCCATCCCGTCAATGCCCAAAACAATAACCCGATGCGGAACAGCAGGCTTGGAACGCAGGAAAGCCGGAAAACCTGCCGCAAGCACAACACTTGTTGCGGCTAGTTTCAAGAAACTGCGGCGTGTGTATTCTGTTTTCAGGTTATGCATGATTCAATATCTGGATTCCCACTTTCGTGGGAATGACGGAGTGGACGCGTGTATGTCATTCCCGACATTGATCGGGAATCCAGGATTTATTTTGTTGTAACGTTACAAATTCAAAGCATCTCCATCCATGTAATCAGGCACAGGGATATTAAAGGCATTCAGCATGGTCGGCGCAATATCGGTTAAATGGGGTGTTTGTTTTTGCGTATTGAATTTATGATTGCTGAAGAAAACACCGGCAACATGCCTCGGATCCATGCTGTGATCGCCTGTCCAATGGGTAGTATTGGTTTCAAACAAATTATGGCCAACGCCTCCCCGTCCGGATTGCCATGAAACGCGGTAGCCGGGAGCATAACCGATAATAAGATCAGGACTGTTTTCCTGATAGGGACCATGGTATATCTCTCTGGCAGAATAGACATTAGAAATGACAGGTTGTCCCGTTTCAGGGTCTTTAACTTTGAGAAGATTTTCGGAAATAAATCGCATCAGCGAATCGGTTTCAGCGTCGGAAACGATTCCTTTTCCTTCTCTGCCAATCCGGTTCAGGAAGAGGCTGTTCAACCCGAAAGCATAGGTCTTGGTGGCTTTCCAATCAATGCTTTGCAAATATTCCTTATCATCCGCTTCGGCGGCCAGCAATCCGTTCTGTTGCAGCCAGGCGTTCAGGTTAAAACCTTCTTTGAAATGCTCAAATCCATGGTCTGACAATACAAAAACAAGACTTTTGTTGTCGGTTGTCGTCAACACTTTTCCAAGAAATTCATCGGCCCGCTCATAAGCAGAAGCAATAATATCCGACTGATTATTTCCCCTATCTTCCCAGGGATAATCGCTCGTTTTTCCGCCAAAGAACATGTGCTGGATTCTGTCGGTAAAATCAAAAACCCCCATGCAGAAGCCATTCTTGGCTTGGCGGATTTCATCCAGAAATATTTTCTCCCGCTCGGTTTGCAGGTCATATGTTTGTTTGAGGAACAAATCCTGATCCAGAACGCCATCCATAAAAGCAGAAGTATCTTCCGCCATTCCGAGAGTGCCGAACAAACCGTGTTCATCGGCCAATTCAATGGAATAACGGCTGGGAACAGAAAGCTGAATAACCGGTCTGGATGGGTCTATATGCAGTGGAGAAACATGGAGTTTTATGCCTGGAAAACCGGAGAGCAGGCAAAAGCGGGTAATACCGTAAAATTTGGTAAATCCCTTGCGGAAAGGAATCCTGATCCATTCAGAAAATTCGCGCGGCTTAAGCATGACAGAACGTCCGGGCAGGGATAAACGGACACTACCGTTATTACCTTCAGGCTTCAGACTTATATTAACTGTCCATTTATTATCTACATCATTTTGAACGGATAAAATACCTTCAAGGCAACCATTCCGTAGTTTAAGTGGAATACGTTCGCCATTCTGGGTTGCAACCTGCGTTTGCAGGCCGGCTTCAAAGCACGTATAAAGCCCTTGAGTCCCGCGAAGATCAGGGATGCCCATACCGGCCAGCAAGCGTATGTTGTTACAAAGTTCAACGGGAAAAGTTGCCGGCACGCGGAAAATAAAAGACGGGATAGAAGCCTTGGATAAAACATGCCAGAATGGAATGCTTTTACGGTAAAGACGGATATTTCCCTTTCCATTGCTTTGGGGCTGTACGAAATCATCCGACGCAGTCAGGGCAGGTAAAATCCGATATGATGCCGGATCGCGGCGGAGAAAATCATAGACATTATGTTTGCCCGGATTGACTCCGGTGATCAAAGAAGACCAGGCGACCGGCGAAAGCGGGGGAACTGTGCTTTCCAGCCCTGAAAATGTTCCGGATTCCATTAGCCTGGCCATATTGGGCAGGCGGTTTCGCTGGATCAGGCTTTTGACAATGCGCGGGTCCATGCCGTCAAAGCCAATGATTATGGCTTTCGGGGGAGAATCAGAACGGCGAAAACGGCGTCGGACAGCTTTAACTGCCCGGCGCAAGGAAACCATCAGGAAGGCCACTATGACGGACGCTATCGTGGCAAGCGTCGCCAGAAATGCTCCGGTAAAGGCGAATCCTGCTCCGGGTCCGATATAAGCAAGGAAAGAGTGTTCCATAAGCAAAATTTTCTCACAGCAAAATCAGGACAAGAGCCAGGGCAACGAATAAACATCCCATTATTATTTTTGACTTAACAACCTGCCGCTTACTCCAGTCAAGTAAATGCTGAACCTTAATACCATACAGAATCAACCCGAATACGATCACCAGTGGAAGGATGAACATCAAGTTATACAATAGAAGATAAGCCAACCCTAGGAACGGTGATGCCCCGCTTTTAATGATTAAAACCAATGTCGGCACATAGACCTGGCCGGTGCATACGGTTTCAAGCAGGGTGACAAGAACGCCGATAAAGAATGCCGCGAACAAGGCATGGCGGGCTGTTGCGAAAAGCCGTATTATGGAATTCAGAATCAGTTTGATCCGGCGGGGCAATTTGAGCGTTATTGAATCTGGGTCTTGAGATATACGATATTTCCAGGCATCACTGAACGAAAAATATGCCATCACTGTCAATATTACCGCCATTAATAATTCCAGCCCGCGCTGGACAAAAGGCAATCCCTCCATGCTATGAATGAAACGGAAGAGGCCGAATCCTATGGCGGTATAAGTCAAAAAGGATGCCAGACAATATGCAGTTCCGACGACAATAAGCCTACTGTTTTTGAATCCGGCCATAACCAGGACGCTGACCAGAAAGATCAGCGTTGATATGGCGCAGGGGTTTATTCCGTCAACCAAGCCTGCCAGAAGGACACTGAAAAGCGTTAAACGCTGGAAACGATGTTCAATGAGCGCAGTCAGATCAGCAGGATGATTATTCTTTTCCTGGATAATAGCCTGTTCGTTAATGGCTTTATCAACTGCAAGAAGAAAGCCGGACTGAATCTCTTTTAATCCGGAAAAGAGAAGGCGTTCATTAATAATAAAATAGACCGGCTCGTTTTTTATTGAGCCTGTTGTTTCCTGACAGTGCGCCAAAAGAGCGTAATTCGTCATTATACCCACGTCACGGTAATTAAGAATGTATTTTCCGTAAAAAGCATTGCTTAAAGCGGGCAGAACATTGTCGGAAATTATTTTGCATTCCCTACAGCCGGGTTCAAAGAAATAGTCTATTACCAACGGGTTTAAAGCCTTGGTTTGTCCTTCCAGAAAAAGGAAGACAGAGAACAAAAGGAAATATTTCTTAGCCGAACCGATTTTTAATAATGGGACAGAAATCTTCATGGCGCAACAACATTGCCTTTTATCTTCAATTGAAAAATGGGATTCACGGGATCATTGGAATGAATATAAAGGCTTTTGTGCATAGGGCCTGAGCGACCCGAGAGAGACAGGGTAAGCTCAAGAACGGTGTTGGTTTGCGGCGGCACAGAGTTGGTGGTTAAACGCGTGCCGGCGCCGCAACAGGCATGAATTCTGCTGATTGTCAGAAGAGTCTGGCCTTCGTTTTTAATGACAAAGGCATGGCGAATAACATTGGTCTGGGATTTATTGCCAAAGTCCAGTTCAGGAGCGTCGCAGGCAATTTTCGGGGAGGATTGCACAGGCGATTGCGGCCAACAGCAGATTGCCGGCAGGCTGAACATTAAACAGGCGATAATGATATTTTTCATTATCAATGCGTATAACCCAGGGATTTGAGTTGTTTCATCAACTGCGGATCAAGTTTAATGGTTTGTGCGGGAGCGTGTTTGGCATTGAATTCCGCGTTTTGCTTTTTCCACTCCTGGTAAGCGGTCAACATCGCCTGGAAGGCGGTATATTGAGGCATAAGCGCCAAATCATCCCATTCAAACGGATCGTTGTCCAGGTCATAGGCTTCAAAGGTTTTCTCCTTGATGAGTTCTATAAGTTTTTGCGAAGGAGTGCGGATGCACTTAAGCGAAATTGTGCTTTCGGTTTCGGAAAATACAGGACGTTCAATAAAAGCCTGCTTGGAAGAAGTTTTGAACAAGGAAACAAGGCTCTGCCCACGGCATTGGCTTGGGATCGGCAGGCCAACCATGTCCAGAACTGTCGGCATCAGGTCAACAAGTGATACTTGTTTGCCAATAACCTGCTTCGGCTTTATCTCTTTCGGCCAATGAATGATCAGGGGCACCCGGAGCAGCTCGTCATAAAGAGTATGGCCATGCGCCACGCTGTCGTGTTCCCAGAATTCTTCCCCGTGGTCTCCGGCGATAACGAGCAGAGTATCATTCAGTAGATTCATGCTTTGCAGGGTGTCCAGCAACACCTTGATCTGATCGTCGGTAAACCTGATTTCGCCGTCATAGAGGCCGATAATATGTTCCTTGTCCGCTTTTGAGAGCGGCTTACCCACCAGGGTTGTAATTTTTGAGCCGTCCTGGCCGCCGTAGTAGTCGGGATCGGTGAACATGCCGTCGTAGGGAGAGGGCGGCATGTAGTCATAGTGAGGATCGAAATAAAACACGTGCAGGAAGAAAGGACGATCAGGCTGACGGCCGGATTTGAGCCATTTAACGGCATATTGAGTAACCTTGTCGCTGACGCTGTTATTGTTCAAGTCAAGGTCGCCAAGACCTGCGGCCAACTGGATGGAATTGTCATCGTAAAGGTCAAATCCACGGTTGAATCCATATTTTCTGCTGGTGCAAGGATTAACTATGATAGCGGCGGTCTGATATCCGCCTTTTTTCAATTCCGCGGCAAGAGTAGTCATGCCTTCCGGCAGCATGGTAGAACTGGTAACGGTTTGATGAATGGAGGGGGGCAGGGACGTGAACATGCTCATTACTGCCGGCGTGGTCCATGAGGCGCCCGCAATTGCCTGGTCAAAACGCACGCCTTCTGCCGCAACAACATCCATGGCAGGCGAGGTTGAGCGGCGGTATCCGTAACAGCCAAGATGATCGGAGCGTAAAGTGTCTATGATTATTAAAACTATATTTGGCTGTGTGGCGGCAAACACGGAAGTCATTCCGCCTGCCAAGGTCAATGCCAGACAAGCCAAAATACCAACGATTCCTGTACGAGCGGGAAACATCATAACTTTTCTTTCATATTTCCTACGGCTTTAAGGCAAGACTGTTTTTCTGATTGATGGCCTCAAGTAGATTCCCCGCTTTGACGGCAGAGGATGAATTCGGATACTTTGCGGTCAGCTCCTTCAGGATTGTCTTGGCTTCCGCCAGATTGCCGTCTTCATAGAATATCCAGGCGTAAAGAAATACCGATTCAGGCGCCATGGGCGAATCCGGGAAATCATGCTGGATTTTCTGAAGCACGTTCAGGGCGGCGGTGGTGTTGTTTTTCTGGGCATAACACAAGGCCTGCAGGAAGCACACGCGGTCGTTGAATTCCTTGGTTTTTTCCAGAAAGCTCTCCGCAAATTGTATGGCGGCATCGTAGTCCTTGTTCCTATAGAATTGATGCATAATGTGATACCCTAGGATAGGAGCGTAACGTCCAGCGGCATATTCCTGCGCCCATGCCTGCAGTGCGGCTATTTTGCGCCGTAACGCGTTGCCCGGAAAGTTTTCCAGGATCATGGAAAAAATCTGCTGGCTGGTTGGACCTAACGGATTGTCTCCTAGAAATTGGACCAACTGTGCCCTGATTTCGGGACTGCGTTTATTGATTCTGCCGCTGCGCACTTCATTTATTATTCCGGAGATCAGCATACGGTCTATGGCTTGTGCCATAGTCAGATCTGACCGGCGTAAAGTGAGGGTGCATGGGTTACGGAACGGTATTTTTGCAAGATTTGAAGCAAAAATTATGTGCCGGATTTGCACGGAGAGAACGGTGTTTGTTTTCAGTCCATTCAGGCGGATAGGAGCGGCATGGGCTTTGTTTAAGGCAAAGGAATCAGCAGAAAAACGGGGGATTAAAATGGGATTCAGCGCCGATGCAGGATTCCCCAATGCGTCAATATTGCGTTTGAGCACGGCCGGGAGGCATATCAGAGAACTGTATGCCGAGGCATTCAAAATAGATTTGGCATTAAGGCATATGGGCGCGATGTAAAGATTGTTTTCTGATATTCCATCAAAGATATTATCTGTATGCCTAAGCTTTATCGGCGGCGAAATGTTATCATCGGAAACAATTGGGGCAACTGCTAATACTATCTCGTTCAATTCCGCAAGATTTACATCCGATAAGGTTCTATGTATTGCAAAATCCGAGAAAGTATTGTTTTGGTAACCAATGGAATCAAGCATATTTTCCGGGTGATACGAAACCAGTATGGGATTTGCTGACGGCATTTCATCCCGAAATGCAGTTTTATCAAGCCCTATTGTTGAGATGGATAGGAGAGACGCTAGAGAGTTGTCTTTCCAAAGAATGGGGTTGACGTCAACGCGTATGGGAGCAATAGGAGCGTTATTCTCTGATAAACTTCCGAATCTGGAATCCGCGTATGCAAGGCTGATGGGCAGGCGAGTGTTATCCTCCTCCGGCATGGCTGGCTTGGCTATTATTGCAATCTCCTTCAAATCCTGAAACTGCATTCCGGTTAGATTCTTTTGCACTTCAAAACCTGACGCGCTAAAGGTATCTACCGGGCTGATGGGAGCTCGCGAGGACGATAAGTATACCGGCTTTAGCGACTTTATATCCAATTCCGTTCTCAGAAACGCGATAGCCATGCCGGCTTTTTCACGATCTGGGTATGATTCTTGCCGTGGATATTTAATTGCTAAGGGAATTTTGGAACCGGTTCCCATCCTGCCTTCCTGCCTGCAGATCAAAAACACCTCAGAAGATATTTTTGTCTTTTCCGGTTCTTTGAAAACTATGGCGCAACAAGGCGTTATTATCGTGGTTTTAGACAATGGCCCGCGAATATTGTAAGCCGAGGAAGGAACGGCAATACAATTAGGAGGACAGAATGAAACTGTTTTTATCGGTATGTCATTGGTCGGCGGTTCGTAAGTTTTTGCCTTGACCTGTTGCAATAATTCAACGGTATGAACAAACGCTTTGCCGCGCATATGGAGCAACTGATCATTATCCGATTCGTAAGCGCCCCATGCAAGACAAAGAACACCCCCCCATATTATCAATATCTGAATCCATAATTTCACGTTTTACTCTATTTGGATTCGGAGTCAGCGGTGGCTGGCGCCGCTTTGGTTGAAGGTTGTGCCTGCGGCTTGGCGGCGGGCGGCACAGGTTGTGCGGCTGGCTTGGGCGCTTCTGTTTTCGCCGGTGCCGCAGGTTTAGGAGTTTCTGTCTTGGCTGGCGCCGCAGAACGCTGCGCATATTGAATCTGATGTGCAATATCCTGGGCAGGATCTTTCAAATCATCTACTGTGCCACCTTGCCCATCTTTTCCCATCTGCCCGAACATTATATAATCAACCAGTGATTCCGCCAGTTTAACGTCCTTGGTATTCCGAATGATGAATCCCGAAAGCGCATCAGTTGCCGTCTGGAGATCTTTTTCATTCATCGGACACATTTCAAATGATTTGCGCAAAGCTTGAAAAGCCTCGTCGGGTTTATCCAGATATATATAGATAGAAGCGCGATTTTTCCATCCGGTCCAATTATTGGGCAAAGTATCAAGTTTTGCCATAAATAAAGCATTCCGGCGTTCATTGTTGAGCGCCGGAGCATCCAGCATGGGATTCTTCAAGTCGTCCGCTGTGCCGGATTTACTGTCCTCGCCGACTACGCCATATTTTTGATATCTCAAAAAATTATTGGCCCGGCCGAGATTTCCATCAATGGTCTTGAAAGCCATGGTTACCAGATCAATCGCCGTCGGCAGTGATTTGTCAGAACAGGCGTGCAGAAATACCCGGGCCTCCTGCAAAGCTTCCTCGTTTTTGCTTTGCTTTAAGAGAAGTTTAACGATATCCGGCTGGTATATATCTACCGACGCGCTGTCGGCGTATTGCGTCGCAATCCTGTCGCGCAGAGTCCAGACTGCGGCGTCAAGCCGTGGATTTGGAGCGTCAACTTCCATCATTTTTTGCACAAGCGGTGAAGCCGGCAAGGTCGGACAATTGGTCAGGCATGCAAGCAAGACCGCGCCGGCTTGATCCGGATTTCCTTTCTTGGCGTAGACTTGGGCGAGTTTGATGTAGGCTTCGCTCATCACGGCATTGGCCGGAATGTTCTTGTCAAGTTTCGTTGCTTCCAGATAGGCCGCTTCTGCCGACGCCATGTCCTTCATTGTTAAAAAATAGATATCTCCCTTGGCAATCAGCATGCTGGACCTTTCCGGGTCGGCTTCCGCCGGCAAGGCTTTAAGTTCCCGGTCCCACATGGCAAGAGCAAGATCAGGGCGGGTGAGTTTATCAACATACGCGCCTGACAAGCTTCTTGAAGCTGCCAATACATTGGGCGGCAGGGATGTTGCGCGGTTTTTCTCCAGGAAAGTGTCAAGCACCTTGGCCGAATTGGTGTAGTCCTGCAGTCCTTGGTAGCCGCCGGACAATCCCGTCGCCAGCGTATAAAGCACCAAAGGGGATTTTTCGGCCTCCATCTGTTTGGCGCAAAATTCTATGATTTTATCGTTGGCTTTGTTTTGTGAAAATGTTTTAAGTATCAGACTCACCATGCCGCTTCGCTCTTTTTCGGCATCCGGAGGTAATTGTTTTAACTCCCGGTCCAACATAGTCAGAGCCTCATTGGTCTGAGCTGTTTTTGTAACATACAAAGTGGAAAGGGAAGAGGCTGTTGCCAGCACATTGGCCGGGGTTGTTTTGGTTCGCTGTTTCTCCAGGAATCCATTCAATACATTGACGGCATTGGAATAATCCTGGGCTGTCTGGTATGCACCGGCCAAAGTGGTGGTAAGCGAATAAATAATATTGGTGTCTTTTTCAACATTCAGCCGCTGCGAGCATAGTTGGATTAGGTCTGTTGTGTTGGTTTCGCGGGTATAAAGAGAAATCAATTGGGTTACGGCTGCCTGGGCATTGACGTCATCCTGTGATTTGGTTTCGTTCTGAAGATATTCAACAGCAGCTTTTTTTACAGTTACGGTAGCATTTGAAGCCGTGTAGGCTGTAAAAGCTTCTCTTGTATTGTTGAATTTTAAGACTTCGGCTTCTTTGGCGGGCTCGTCTGCGGCTGTGTCCTTTTTCACCTTTTGAGCGTTGCCCAAGCATGGCAGCATGATAAGCATGGCAATGAAAAATAACCCGGCAATTCTAATTTTGTGCTGCATAATTGATTTTTTAATTTTCATTAATGTCTCCTGTTCGTTTCTTAGATCAAAAAATAAGGCGTAACTCTCCCCATTTTTTTGGCCTTTTTATTCGTTTTCACCCATAATTGTGCCTATATTTATAGATAGAAAAAGCAATCCTTACAACAAAATAATTACAGGAAGAAAAAATCTGAAAAGACAGTTTTTGTGCTACAGAACAAGATGTGTTTTGATCTAGGCCGGCATGGCAAGCAGTTCATCTCGTTTGCTACGTCAATTTTTCGGCTTCATATTTTTCAAGTCTCTTTTGATTTTAGCCTTGAATTGCGCCAAGACATTTTCTGTCGCTAACGCTTTGGTAGACAAATCGGCGGGTGGTAGAGCAGATTTGGCAGGTATATCCATTCCGGTCAGAATGGGCGGCCGTTGCCGCCGCTTCGCCCAAATGCGTATAATGCCTGGTCATGGCCGGGTTGCTGTGTCCAACAATTGCCTCAACCACGACAAGCGGGGCATTGTCGCCGCGGTACAGAGAGACCAAAGGAATGACGCAGGGAATAGTGTCCGACCTCAACCACCGCTCTTTTTCCAGGGCCGGTCTCATTAGTTATTGACAATGACGGCTAATTATATTACAAAATACCATAAAACAGGCCGTTTTGACGGCCAAAAGCTGAGAACATTCTGGAGAAAAATGAATAACAAAAACAATTCGGCCAATTTGCCCAGGGACCCGTTCGCTTATATTGCCTTCTGGCAGTTAATGACGTTTATCATCCTTATTTTGCTGGTGTGGATCAACGAGCTGAAAGATGGGGCCTCGTTTTTTTTCAGAGAACCATCCCATGAATTCAGTATTTTCAGGGCCTGTGTTCTTACCTCGGCTGTTTTAGTGGCGGCCATCATCACGATCGGCAATACTTATCTCCAGCAGCAACGGGTTTTGAAGTCCATGATTTCCGTCTGCTCAAATTGCCACCGCGTGCGGATCAACAACGAAGTGTGGCAAAAACTGGAGGAATATATCGGCGAGCGTTCCTTGCTCAATTTTACGCACGGCCTGTGTCCCGAATGCACGAAAGATCTAATGAAATCCATTGAAAAAGACAAAAAGGTGTGAGTCGGTAACAATGCAATTTTTTGAACGCTGATTTTTGGTTTTGAAAGGGGGCGACAGGTTTCGACGCAGAGGCAGAAACATTGGTCGCGTGCCGAGGACCCCGGTTGGCCTCGTTAAACACCCGGGAAATTAAGATAAACGCTAATAACGAATTAGCCCTCGCGGCTTAATAGCTGCGACGTCTTGCCGTTGACCATCCGCTAAACGGACAAGGCGACGATAGCGGGTTAGTTCCGGCGCTGAGCGGCCGGGTGCCGGAATGAAAGTTACGTGGACGCTAGTTGCGGCAACGCCTGTCTGCCGGCCCGTGCCTTGACGAATATTAAAAGACAGAACACGCACGTAGAAGCCAGTGTGATTCCTATGCGGACGGGGGTTCAAATCCCCCCGCCTCCACCCTTCGCTCGGCAAGCCGAGCTACGGGTGGCAGGCCATTTGTGTGCTGCGAAGCCTTGGCGCAGAAGCATGACGGGCCATTTTTGATAAGCCGCTTTCAATATCAACAAAATCTTAAACTGTAAAAAGCAAAAGTATACCAGGAGGAATCATGAGAATCGGACTATTGATAGGTTTAACAGCCTTGGCATTGACGGCTGGCGCGGCAAATCCGCCGGCTGGCGAACAAGTTCAGCCGCCGATGAAAGTGGCCCTGCTGGATTTTGAAAATCAGGCCAGTTTGTCTTCAGATGCCAATATAGTCGGCGGGGTTAAACCGCAAGCGATCGCCGACAAGGGCGCCTTTGCCTTGACCGGGCTCCTGGCGAACGAGCCCACCTTTACCCTCATTGACCGCCGTGATTTTCTCGGTCAGATGAAGGATATTAAGCTGAAGGACGAGGATAAAACCACCACGCTTAAACCCTCATTCCTGCGCGCGGCCCAAGCGCTCAACGCCGATGCGGTGTTGAAAGGGTGTCTCCTGAGTTATTCGCCTGCCAAGCAGGTCGTGGACCAGGGCGGCTACAAAACCGAGTTCATCGCGCTGACCTTGCGGGTGACCCTGCAGGCGTTGGATACGCGCGATGGCGCCGTGATCGCCAGCGCGGAGGGATCCGCCAGCAAAGAATTCCGGCAGTCCGGGGTCCAGCAAACGGTCGTGGGCGAGGACCAGATTCTTGACCTTTTGCAAAGCGCGATGAAGAAAGCCATCCCCGGTTTGAACCAGGCTTTGCAGGCGCGGCTCGCTCAGGAAAGAAGCCGGCCGATGATAAAGCTGTCGGTCAAGACGCCGGTTGATCCGGCCCTGGTGGAAATTGACGGCATACTCATCGGCACAACGCCCCTTAATAATTTCCAAGTCTATGCCGGCGACCATATCCTGACGGTCGGCAAGGCTGGTTACCAGGATGTGACCAAGCAAATGCTCCTGAAGGCCGATACCACCATCGAAGTGCCTATCTTCCGCACCAAGCTCAGCGCCGAGGAACTCAAGCAGATTCTTGAAAAGGCGCGCGTCAATGTTATCGCCGGCACCGCTGAACCGGCCGTCGTCATCGGCACGGTTGACGCCGAAACCGTAAAATAACCGACGGCGCTACGGCTCAAGGTCGCGGCAGAAGGAAATAAAAATTTTTCCGCGCCTTGAAATCGGCGCGGAAACAGTTTTTGATTTGAGCGCGACGCCGTTGGAACTCTTGAATACCACTTCGTAGTCCTGCAGGTCAGGAGGGCAGGGGACGCGCGCCACTTCCAGCCAGAGCGGCAAAGTCTCCCAACAACGGGTGTCGGGCTGTTCCAACGCGAAAAGAATCAGCCGCGTCAGTCCGCCGAGCGCCTGGTTCTGAGATTCAACCGATTCGGAGATAACTTCCTTGACCACCACGCGCGTGGTGGTTTTGGCGGCTTCCAGGACAGCAAGTCTTTTTTTGCTGCCGGTCATGAGCTCGGCCGTGTTGGCCAGCGGATAACTTTTGCCCAGATATTGATCTTCGCTGTAAATCTCGGCAAAGGGCGCCATGTCAAAATCATATTCCGACTGGCACCATTTGGGCATCTTGCCGATGCCGATAAAACAAACCAGCTCGCAGGGCGCTTCGCTGAGCGTTGGCGCGGAGAGAATGCTTGAAGGTGCGCCGGCCATGCTGGCGGATGCCGCCGGTCTGATTTTGCCGGAGTCCGGATCAATGGAGATATTGTTGAGCACATTCGTTATCCTGGCGGCGGCCCGGTATTGGATGGCGGCATTGCCCTGATCATTGATCAATTCCAGACAGAACCCGGCCAGGTAGCGGCTGTAGGGTATGTCCGGAAAACCGTTCAGATTTTCAAGATGGGCAATGATGTTGCGCGCGCAGATGGCGGCATAATCCCAGTTGGACTGGGCAAGATAATTTTTGGCCAGGAAAGTAAAAATGAGCGTGCGTTCAAAAGGCATGCCCCGGTAGGTTAAAACCTGGTCATTGACCAGCATACTGGCGGTTTCCCGGGAGACGCTGTATTTGGCCAGGCGGTCGTTGATATCGGTCGCTTCCCGCCAGTCTTTATTGCTGTCGTCATAAAGCCCCAGCGTTTGCCGGATCATGCCCCGCTCGCTCAAGTAGAGGATTTCGTCCTTGTCGCCGGAAGAGACTTCCCGCAGATTTTCGTTGGCTTGGGAGTAACGGCCGGAGTAAAAGTTGGCGCGCGCTTTGTCAACCGACACGCTGGAACAGCCGGCGGTTAATAACGCCAGCAGCATGACAAATAGGCTTACCCCTTTTGTCATTCCCGCGCAAGCGGTCCGCCAGTGGCGGATGGATTCCCGCTTCCCGCCTTCGCGGAGCCCGCTATGGCGGGGCCGCGGGAATGACAGCTTTATTCTGTTTTCTGCCTTCTGACTTCCCTGTCCCCCGTAGCCACGAACCCGGAGAGGGCGAAGGGGGATGCCTTCTGACTTTGTGCCTGTCCTAGCAATTACCATCCAATCAGCGGCTCTCTCTTTTCGCGGGCAAATTCCTTCTGGGTTGACCAAGCCACGATGCCGGTTTCAAGGTCGGTGATGTCAATCGTGAGCTGGTAATACATCAATTCCGTTTTTGAAACCCGGACCTGGGCGGGGGTTGTCTTGCGCATTTCCACCAGAGCGCCGGTGAGCATATAACGCGCGCCGAGCTGTTTGCCGATGGCGGTGCGGGTATCATCCGTGGCTGATTGGGCCTGGAACCCCTGTTCCTTCATCAATTGATCGCGCCGGGCTTCGTTGACGAACTGAATCCGGCCGGTTTTAGTCAGCGCCGTCTTGATGCGGTCGGTCAAGGCCTGGGTGTCCACGAACGTTTCGGTCCGCGGCTGAACGCCGTAAATAATCATTATTGGGCTGGTTGGCTGGTTGGTTAGGATGGAACAGCCGGCGATTTCAGTTGAAATTTCGTCGCTCAAGCGCCTTAAATCCTGCGGGCCGTAGCGGGCGTCAAATTCCGGCATTTTATTGACGTCAGTATCCGAAACCTTTGCTCTGAACATGGCGCAACCGCTAAGAATCAAGATCGAAGAAAGAACAATGCCAAGCCGCATGAGATTAAGCTTTGCTTTCATTTTTCTATTCCTCCGTAGTCCGAATATAAATATGTCTATTGTTCAGAAAATGATGATAGACCAAAGGGTAATGATGTCAATACCGTTTTTAGCCCCTGTACATCCGCACATTTGAATTCAGGCCTTGTTTTTTTACCAATTAGCAACTATTATCAAAAAAATAGCTTGGGAGGTGAAACATGAATATTATGGCGGTTATGGGCAGTTATCGGAAAGGGCGCACGATTGACACCCTGCTGGATCAGGCCATCGCCGGAGCCGTATCCGTTCAGCCGGATGCAAAAGTTGACAAGATCATTCTCGTTGACCGGCATATTGAATACTGCCGGAACTGCATGACATGTCGTAAGGATGACCCCGCCAAAAGCATCGCCACCTGCGTCATACAGGATGACATGCAGGCCATCTATCCTCTGCTCAATGAGGCGGATGCATACATCTTCGGCACGCCCATCAATATGGGGCATGAGACGGCCATCATGAAGACGTTTGTTGAGCGGGTCTGCTATATCCTCTCAAAACCCGGTAATTTTCCGCTGAAAGGATGTCCCACGCCAAGGACAACGAAAAAGAAGAAAGCCATTGCCATAATGAGCGCCGGGGTTGTGCCCACGTTTTTGCGGATGTTCTGTGATGACGCGACCGCCCTGATCAAGGATTTTTGCAGTTGTATTTTGAACGCCCGCCTTGTCGGCAGCATGTATGCCGGCGCCGTGGAAAAACGGGGCGTGGATGTCTATATTGCCAAGGCCTACCAGTTGGGACGGAAATTGCAGAACTCATGACGTTCTGGCGAGGCAAGGACGAATTGGTGAACTATTGTTTTAGGTGCAACAATCAAGTCAATGGCTTGGCGTAAAATGGATAATCATCGGCCGACCGGCCGGGTTTGATATGCTTCCAGCGTTTATACATCCACATCCATTGTTCGGGACTTTCCGCGATTTCCTTCTGAAAGACAGAGGCGATTTTCTGTGTCAGGCTTAAAACCGGGTCAGGCCCCTCGGACGCGGAAGAAACGGTTCTTATCAATGGCCGGGAATAAACAATATAATGCCCGTCCGGTTGCGCGTGGCAAAATATAGGTGTAATGGGCACATTCAAACGTTCCGCCAGAATGGCCACGGAGGACGACATCGGAATCGGCAGGCCGAAAAAGTTGACAAATATGCCCCCGTCTTTCGGCTTGGTATTCTGGTCAAGTAATAACGCGACAATTTTTCCCCGGCGCAGAACGTTGACAATTTTCCGCAGGGCTCCCTGCACGGCAATTATCTCGGCATTACCCGCCAGCCTGAAGTCGTCAACCAGCGTGTCCACACCCGGATTTGAAGAAGGCGCGGCAACGGCAAAATGCGCACGACCGGACGCGATCACTGCCCGCCCCATCACTTCCCAGTTGCCGAAATGAGCCGTGACTATCAACGCCGGCGGCGGCGGAAAATAATCTGCCACTGACTGATCAAGGGTTACATATTTTTCAACCCGTTCCATCGTCCGGCGGGCGAACCAGAAATAATCAAGAAAAACCAGGGCCATGTTTTGAAACGCCTTGAGCGCAATGCGTTTTTTTTCGTCAGCCGACTTGCTCCGTCCGAAAGCGATTTCCAAGTTCGTCATGGTAAGCCGCCTTTGACCCGGCACGCAGTAAAAAACGATTGCGCCTGTCACGCGCGCCAGCGCCAGGATCAGGCGCCTCGGTAAAAACGGCAGGATGACAAGGCCAAACCTGACTAATACCAGCTCCATCTTTTTACGCATTCTTTTCAAATTTTTTCGCATAGCTGTTCTTTGTGATGTGGTGTATGCAAAGCATTTTCAAGCAGTTATATATCATCCGCGCGGCATGTCAAATAATTATTCTCAAGCAAGCCATCAGGGTATCATATTCGCGTCCGGCAGGACCGCGCTTGGCAAGCTTAAAGCTTGCCAAGCGGCTAGCCAGGGGCGTGATTTAGCAAGCCTTAGGCATGGTTCGCCCCTGACATAAATCCCTTGTGCGATCCCCGGACGGAACTATTAATAAGCTGGAAATATCGCGATGGTAGTGATATAAAATTTAAAAAAGGACTGATATGAAAAATTATAATTTAACAGCGGTTAGAGAGCGGGAAGGGGATGGGTTTATTGCCCTTTGTCCGGAGCTGGATGTAGCCAGCCAGGGGAATAATATTGAGGAAGCTACAATAAACCTGAAAGAAGCGGTGGAGCTTTTCTTGGAGTGCGCCAGCCCCGAGGAAGTCCGGGAGCGTCTGCACGGAGAGGTCTATGTAACCAGCTTTGAGGCTGTTCATGCCTAAACTGTCTTCCATCATTCGGCAGTCCGGTGTGTCAAGATCGGCGTTTGAACCATAAATTTTTGATTTTCAGCCGTCATGTTCGCTTCTGCGAACTCTGCTGCGTGGCGCGCCCGGCAGGGTTCGAACCTGCAACCTCCTGATCCGAAGTCAGGAACTCTGTCCAGTTGAGCTACGGGCGCACATAAGACAATTCACAATTTCCAGGCAACAATTTCCAAAGAATATCTAAATTTCAAAATCCAATTTGAATATTTGGTTATTGCAGTTTATTTGGGATTTGGTGTTTAGAAATTGGAGCTTTTTTAGTCTTCGTTCATTCCCGGCGGCCGGCGCGATTGTTTTTTTAACGAATGTAAATATTTGGCTTCCAGCATGGCCGCGCGCTGGCGGCGGCTGCGGCGGCGTTTCTGGCGCCGTATTTTTTCAATCGCCTGCTGCCGCGCCGATTGTTCGCCGTGGATGCGCTCCGCAATCTTTTCGCACAATTCCCGCCGGGCCAGGAAGCGGTTTAGTTCGCGCGAGCGCGTTTGCTGGCATTTTACCTGGATGCCGGTCGGCATGTGCAGTAATTGGACGCAGGAGGAAGTTTTGTTGATCTTCTGGCCGCCGCGGCCGGACCCGCGGATGAAGATTTCGCGCAAATCGCCCTCGCGGATGCCGAGCGCGGCCATGCGCTCCAGAAGCATCTTTGCCTTACTGGCGTTAACCGTTGATTCTGTCATAAAAACGCTGATTTTTGGGCGGCTTGTTTGACTTGAAAATCCGCCTTTTTGTATTATTATCCGTGTCTTAAGTCTTTTCAAGACATCTTTTGGTTCCGCGCATGATAACCGCAATCCAGCAGAAAAAAAGCTATCAGTGGCTCTACCAGTTCAGCGGCTGGACGACCATCTTTGCCACGCTGACCTTCTTTGGCCCGCTGTTTCCGTTGTTCTGCGACGCTCTGCACATGTCAAAGACAAGGATTGGCTTCATTCTCTCCATCTTGCCGCTTTCGTATCTGCTGGCAATTTTTGTTTCCAACTGGGTCATGCGTCAGGGGCCGAAAAAGATCATGATCAGCGCTTATGTTGTCAGATATTTGATTGTTTTTTTACTGCCCCTGGCCGCATGGGTCGCGGCGCGTTTCGGCCATAATACCGCCTTTATATGGGTGACCCTGATTGTATTGCTGTTTGCGGTTTTCAGGGCGGTGGCCGAGACCGGCTGGTGGCCGTGGGTGCTTGAGCTCATTCCGGCGAAGGCACGCGGCAGGGTGGAGGCGGTCAATTCAATGGTGGCCAATATCGCGGCCATGCTCGCCTCCCTGGCCGCGATCTTGATCATGAAAAAATGGCCGGGGATGTTTGGATATAATGTGGCCATCTATGTCGGCCTCCTTTTTGGCTTTATCGGCCTTGCGGCGGGGTGCCGTCTGCCGGGCGGCCAGCCGCAGACCGTGGAAAAACGGAACTGGTCCCTGCTGGCCGACACGCTGGAGACATTGCGCAATCCCCGCTACGGGACATGGCTTAAAGGTTCAATATTCTTTTTAATCGGCACCGCGTGTTTTGGCTTTTTTCCACTCTATCTTAGCGAGGGAATTGGATTCACGGCCGACAAAATAATGCTCTTTTCCGGCTGTTTCCAGGCGGTCGCCCTGGCCTCGGCCTTTTTCTGGGGCTGGAGCGCGGACCGGTTCGGGAGCAAGCCGGTTTTCATGAGCGCGCTGGCAGGACTTTCCCTGATACCTATTTTGCTTTTTTTTCTCCCGCGCATGGATCAACAGAGCGTTGTCGGCACGTGTTTCGTATACGCCTTTTTCGGCATTGTGCTGCAGGGGTGGGTGGCCGGGTCAAGCCGGTATTTTTTTGTCACCGTGCTGCCGACGGCGCGGAGTCCGGCCTTCTGCACGGCCCTGAACGCATCCCTGCAAAACGTGTTGATAGCCTTTTGTTCGTTCTTTTACGGTTGGCTGTTGGATGCCATGCACTCGCTCAAATTTGACTGGCGTTTCATTCATCTGGACAGCTTTACGGTTTTATTCGTCCTGATGCTTTTTTGCTGTTTGATCTCGTTTTATATCTTCCGCCGGGCGCATGATGACAGCGGCGTGCGGACCGGCGAATTCGTCTCGTTTTTTTTCCAGGGCAATCCCCTGCTGGCCTTCAGCTCCATTGTCCGCTATCACCTCTCGGAAGACGAGGGGCGCCGCATGGAGTTTACCCGGCGGATGGGCGACGCTAAGAGCCGCTTTACGGTGGAGGAGCTGTTGCAGGCCGTTGACGATCCCAATTTTAATGTGCGTTATGAGGCGGTCGTTTCCATGGCGCGCATGCCTCCGGACCGCAAATTGATCAACGCGCTTGCCATGGCGGTGCGCAGCAGGGAACCGGGTGTCAGCGAGGCGGCCTGCTGGGCGCTCGGCCGGCTGGGGGATGCGCGCGGCCTGCCGGTTCTGCGGGAAATGCTGCAATGCGAATATGCCCTGCTGCGTTCCCAGTGCGCGCGGGCGCTGGCCAAGCTCAATGACATGGAAAGCACCCCGGAAATCATCCGAGCCTTCCAGCAGGAAAGAAACGACAATATCCGCGTGGGTTACGCAGCCGCGCTGGGGCGCATGCGCCGTAAAGAAGCGCTCCCGGATATCGTGGCCTTGCTGCGCGGCCTGGCTGACGACCGTTTGCGCGGCGACACGGCGCTGGCCGTGGCCAGGATTATCGGCGGCGAGCACCATTTTGTGCGCCTCTGGAAGCGCGGGCGGGCGGATTTTGAAACCACCTGCGCCGAGGAACTCCTGGAGCTGGAGGCAAAGACGGCGCACAGCGCCGCGATAACAGACGAATGCCGGCGGATTATCGGCGAATGCGCCAGGCATTTTGAACAGCGCAATAAGGCCGCCGGCGCGGAAAATATTCGCGCCATGATCAATCTTTTGCCAAAGGACGATATTGACCCTTTAATTGCCGGTCTTTTAAGGGAGTGCGACGAGCAGCTGCGGGCGCACGGCGCCGAAAGGGGCGATTATATCATCCTGGCTTTGACCGCCGCGCGCCTGGCGATCGTTTCTTTGATTTACCTGGAGCGCAAAAAAAGGCTTTCATCATGATGGGATGTGGGATATGTTAAACGTCAACAAGCGCTAAACAATATGGAAAGGAAAAAATGCAGACACGAGTAAAGTCGGGCGAGAAAATTCTCTTCATTGGCGACAGCATAACCGATTGCGGCCGGCGCGGCGCGGAGCGGCCTTTGGGCAGCGGCTATGTTAAAATATTTTCTGATTTTTTGATTGCCTGCGAGCCGGAAAAAAGAATTGAGATTATCAATAAAGGCATTGGCGGCGACACTGTTCTCGGGCTCCTGGACCGGTGGACGGATGACGTCCTGCGGCACAAACCGGACTGGCTTTCCATCAAGATCGGCATCAACGACTTGCACCGCCATCTGCGCGACCAGGCCACCGGCATTTCGCCGGAAAAATTTGAGGAGGCCTATCGTAAAATATTGACGCGCACCCGGGCTGAACTGCCCAGGTGTAAAATCCTGTTGATCCAGCCGTTTTATCTAAGCCGCGAATCGTCCCGGGACAGTTTCCGCCGCAGTGTGCTGGAGCTCCTGCCGCGTTATCTGGACATTGTGGAAAAATTCAGCCGGCAGTATAAGACGCATCTGCTTAAAACGCACGCCATGTTTCAGAACCGGTTGAAATATTATGAGCCGGAAACGTTCTGCAATGAGCCGGTGCATCCCAATTTGACCGGCCACATTGCCATCGCCTCGGCGGTCTATGATATTTTTTGCCGGTCATGAGAAATGCCTGCCAAGCCAACGGCATGGCGTGATAAACCATGATTATTGATCATATAGACAATGCCTTGCAATATTACGGTCTGAGCGCCGGCATTGAGGCGGGCCTGCGTTTCTTAAAAACCGCTGATCTGGGGCATTTGCCGTGCGGGAAAAATGAAATAAGGGGTGATAAATTATTTGCCATTGTTTCCGAATACACGACCGATGCCGATTCTTCCGTCAAATGGGAGGCTCATCGGCGGTATATTGACATCCAGTACCTGGTCTCCGGCGCGGAATCAATGGAGTACCAATGCGTCTCAAAGATGGAGGTGGAGACCCAATATAATGAGGCAAACGACGCGTTGTTTTTGCGGGGGCAGGGGAGCCGCCTTCTGGTTCCAAGCGGTTTTTTTGTTGTTTTTTATCCCCAGGATGCGCATCGTCCGGGATTGAGCGTCAGCCGGCCGCAGCCGGTCAGGAAGGTTGTTGTCAAGGCATTGGCGAATTGATATTTATATTGTGATGCATTATCACTCTTGGCCAAAATAATTTTTAATAACTGATAGGAAAAAGCTCCGGTTTGGGTTAAAAGATCGTGAAACAAAAACAGATCGTACGGCTTAAGCGAGCCGTTTAACCTACAAACCGGAGTAAAGCAATGGTAAGCACAAGTAGTTGTTTTGGGCAAGTATTGAATTTGGTGGATCGCAAGGACTTTATGAGAGCCGTACAACAGCATAGGGCCGAAAAAGGCATCAAAGGTTTTGGTTGTTGGGATCAGTTTGTTTCGATGCTGTTTTGCCAGATGGGGGCCGCGCATTCTTTGCGCGAGATATGCGGAGGATTGGCGACGGCCTTGGGTAAAGTGAAGCATTTGGGAATGGAAGCGGCGCCGAAGAGAACGACGTTGGCTTATGCCAATGTGCATCGTCCTTGGGAACTCTACGAGACCTTGTTTTATCAAGTTTTGACGCGATGCCAGTCCCTGGCAAGCACGAAAGGGCAGAAGTTTCGTTTCAAGAATCCGTTGCGCAGTCTGGATGCCACGGTGATTGATTTGTGTTTGAAGACTTTTGACTGGGCACATTTTCGGAGAGCGAAGGGAGCG
>Ga0074199_1000958_pt1 | contig 32063 bp, 22 predicted proteins | sample EPASupsiteSAE347_FD_64528 | JGI IMG/M metagenome (GOLD analysis project Ga0074199, IMG submission 64528) | Bioremediated contaminated groundwater from EPA Superfund site, New Mexico - Sample SAE3-47 | ecosystem: Environmental > Aquatic > Deep subsurface > Groundwater > Contaminated ... | reverse complement strand
CCCGGCCGATATTTCCTGCCACCGGGCATCCTCCCGCAACCACCACGCCGCAACTTGTCACCGGCCCTTTTTTCCCACGATACAATTTGGCGAGATCACCACGGCATAATTTGGCGCGTAACATCATAGGATTGGGTTGTAATGTAGTTGTTGCTGAAAAGCGAAGGAGTAAATAAAATGGCAGAAAAGTTTAGATTCTCGTTTGGCCCTTGGAATATTCATGAAGGTGCGGACCAGTTCGGTCCGCCCGTGCGCAAGGCGGTCACCTTCGAAAAGAAACTGACAATGTATAAAAAACTCGGTTTTGACGCTGTTCAATTCCACGATGACGATGCAGTTCCGGAAATGAATAAACTTTCGCCGCACCAAATTGTGCGCGCAGCCGGAAAAGTTCGCGCCAAACTCGAATCCCACGGCTTGGTTGCCGAATTCGTGGTGCCGCGCCTATGGGAGGATGCGCGCACCATCGATGGCGCTTACACCTCCAATGATCCATCATGCCGAGAATACGCCATGGAGCGCAGCAAGCGCTGCATTGACATTGCCAACGCGCTCGGTACGAACCTGGTTGTGCTCTGGCTGGCGCGCGAAGGCACGTATTTGCGCGAGGCTAAAGACAGTAAAGTGGCCGTTGACCGGATCGTAGAAGCCGTAAATGCCATGCTTCAATATGATCCGAAAGTGAAAATCGCAATCGAACCCAAACCCAATGAACCCATGGACCAAACCTATATTCCCACCACTGGTCATGCCATTGCGCTGGCCTATCGCACACATGCTCCGGACCGGGTGGGCGTGAACATCGAGAGTGCGCATGCCATCCTGGCGGGATTGGACCCATCGGACGAAATGGGCTTTGCGCTTTCGTTCGGAAAATTGTGGACAGTGCATTTGAACGACCAGAACGGATTGAAATTCGACCAAGATAGAACATTCGGCGGTGTTGATCTGCGCCGGGCATTCAATCAGGTGCGTATCCTTGATAAATACAATTATGGCAACAATGGAGAATTTGTAGGATTGGACGTGAAAGCCTTGCGCACACAGAAGGACGATGTGGCTGCAAGGCATCTGGCTAATAGCCGCGATATTTTTCTGCGCCTTCTAGCAATATCCCGTGGATTGGATGAATGCAAACTTCAAGCCATGGGAGGCAAGCGTGATTACGAGGCGCTGGAAATGTATATTGTAGAAAATCTTATGGGTGGACACCATAGATAAGAATTACGAAGAATATCAAAAGTGCTATTGGAGGCAGAAATTAATGAACAGCAAAAAAATTACCGTCTGTCTGGTGGGAACAGGTGGCATAGCCCATGTGCATGCCGAAGCGTGGAACAAGTGCGCGGGGGTTGATCTGAAAATATTCAATCGCACCAGGGGCAAGGCGGAAAAATTTGCCGAGCAACATAAAGTCAGCGAAATCGTTGACAGCATTGACGATGTTCTTTCCAGGCGCGACATCGACGCTTTGGATATTTGCGTTTCGCATGATCTGCATCTTGATTTGTGTTTGCGCGCTTTTAAGAATAATAAACACGTGCTTCTGGAAAAACCGATGGCCAACAGCCTTCAGGAGGCCGACTTGATGATTGACGCGGCTAAAAAGGCCGGTAAGATATTTGCGGTATCGGAAAATTTTCGGTTTGAACCGGCCGTGTTGAAGGCCAAACAAATCATGGATTCCGGTGATATCGGGACGCCGTTTCTCATATTGATCAACGACATTTTCTGGATGGCGGAGATTACGGCGATTTATCCGGGCTGCGACTGGCGCCGCAAATTAAAAGGTAATGCCGGTGGGGTGCTTTTTGACCGGGGCGTCCATTTGACCGCGGTCATGAATTATTTGGGCGGTCCGGTTAATACGGTTTATGCCCGCTGTATGAATCCGCAAAAATACTGGGAGGGCGACGAGACGGCCATTTTAATGGCCACACATAAAAACGGGATAGTAACCAATTATCTTCAGAGTTGGAATATCCTGGGGCTTACCTGCCGGGAAACGCCCATGTTTTGCGTTTTCGGCACCGAGGGTTCCATTGTGGAGAACGCTTCTTGTCGCGTTGAGGCGCATTCCCGCTATGAATGCACGGGATTGAAAATCACCAGCCGGAAAAACAAAAAATATGCGGGGCGTATAATTCCCAACGAATTCCTGGCCGGCAAAGCCTGGCTGGAAAATCTCTGGCGCATGCCGATCCCGCAGAACATGCTTGAGGACATGGTGCGCCACGGCGTAGAATGGTTTGTGGAGGAAGAATACCCCGATTATAACGTTTATTATGCCTCGGTTGCGGACTTTGCCAAGGCGATCAGGGGGGAGAAACCAATTCACGTAAGCGGACAAAAAGCCCGGGACGATATCGCGGTGGTTTTCGCCGCTTATGAATCCGATAAGAATAATAAAGTGATTACGCTTTAATGGTGAAATGTATGGTGGTTGCAAAAATAAATGTTGACAAGAACGCTCGTGGTCAAAAACTTGTTCATTATTGGGATAAATGCGTTGGTTCCGGCCGCGCATATCTTGCGTTAAGAGAAGATTATCGCAAACATTTAATTGATGCGGTAAAAGAATGTGGATTCAAACACATTCGTTTTCATGGAATTTTCCATGATGACATGATGATCTATCATGAAAACAGCCAGGGAGTTCCTTTTTACAACTGGCAGTATCTCGATGGTATTTTTGATTTTTTTATGGAAATCGGCGTTAAACCGTTTGTCGAATTCGGATTTATGCCGTCCGCGCTTGCTTCCGGAAGTCAAACTTGTTTTTATTGGAAAGCAAATGTCACCCCTCCCAAGGATTACGACAAGTGGTCCGGCCTCATACATGCGTTTGCTTTGCATTGCAAAGACAGATATGGAATCAAAGAGATAGAATCCTGGTATTGGGAAATTTGGAATGAACCGACATTAAGGGGGTTTTGGAGCGCCGACATGGAGGAATATTTCAAACTCTATGAATATTCGGTAAAAGCGTTAAAAAGGGTTTCTCCGAATTTGAAAGTCGGCGGGCCGGCTTCGCATAATTTCAGACCGGATCCGAATTCTCCAAATCAATGGGAAGGGTTATGGATAAAAGAATTTCTCGGTTTCTGCCATGCGAAAAAGCTTCCGGTTGATTTTGTATCGGCCCATCCTTATCCCACGGATTTTCCTTTGGATGAAGTTACCGGGAATCACAGGGAAATATCAAGAGTCCATTCTTCTCTTTCGGATGATATCGCCTGGTTGTTGGATGCGGTTAAAAACTCCCCGTTCCCTTTCCTGGAAATTCATCTGACCGAATGGAATTCCTCGCCTTCTCCAAGAGATTTCAATCATGATCATTTGTTCGCGGCTTCGTTCATCATAGAACATAACATTAATAATATCGGGAAGGTAAACAGTCTTTCCTATTGGACTTTTTCGGATGTTTTCGAGGAACAGGGGGCCGGTAATACATCGTTACATGGCGGTTTTGGGCTGATAAATTTGCAAGGTCTCTGGAAACCGGCTTTTCACGGCTACCGGTTTTTACATGGACTTGGCTCCGAAATCTTGGCGCGGGGAGATGGTTATATTGTTACAAAGGATGACGGGGAGCTGCAAATACTTCTTTGGAATTATGTCAAAGAGGAGGCGACAATTCCGAAGGTTTCTAGGACATTGACAACTTGTGCGGAACATATCAAAGATGGTAATGCGAAGGAATTTGAAATAAAAGTTTCTGGCTTTTGCGGAAAGGTAAAAAACAGGATTATTAAGACGTTTTTATCAAGACAAACCGGATCTATTTTGGAGGAATGGGTAAAGATGGGCGGCCCGATATCTCCGACCAAAGAAGAGCTCGCTCTTTTGAAAATAAAAATGATGCCACAAAAACAGCAAATGGATTTTTTGGGGGAAACATTCACGGAAAAGATTGTGCTGAAAGGTCATGAAGTTGCATTTATTGAAATGACATTATAGGAAAACATTCCGGCCATCGCAAAATCCGGAGCGATGCTGTGCCGTCATGCCATAGGCAGATCCGCCACTGGCGGAAAACGAATTGTCCGAAAAAAAACAGCGTGACGGGTCTTTTCCCGTCACGGAATCAGGATCAATAAAGGAGGCGCGCGATGAGGTTTTTATATTCAGCGGTAATAATATGTCTTTTGGCGGCCGGTATTTGTCGGGCGGAAGATAAAAGTCTGGTTGGATGCTGGAAGTTTGACGAAGGACAAGGTGAGGTGGCCAGTGATAGTTCGGGTAATAACAATGATGGGGCCATCCATGGATCCGCTTGGGTAAGGACGGGCATGTTTGGTTCTGCCCTTATTTTTGATAGAGAGGAGAGCTATGTGCAAATACCCAAATCTCAAGTTTTAGAAAAGACTTTTCAAAGTGAAGGAACCTTAGAAATGTGGTTTCGCCCTAGCAGTGATTTTAACGACTACCAAAATCATTTTTTATTTATTGCTGGTCACCTGCGGTGGATATATAAGGACTGGGTTGGAAATCTTTTAGCCTGGAGAATGTTTGGAGTCGGCGGTTCCAAAGCGATGACTTGGGATACGGGAAGATGGTATTTCCTTGCTATAACTTGGAAGGGGATAGGAACTCCTGAAGCTGAGACAGGTTTTTATGTAGATGGGGAAGGCAACATTGAAAAAAACAGTAAAACTTCCGTCTCTCAAATTGCAGATAATATCTTTATTGGAGGAGCAAGTGGGCGGAAAGATGGATGCGATGGAATGATAGACGAGATAAAAATTTATAACCGGGCTTTAAGCGCTGAAGAGATTAAAAAAGAATATCATCTTCATTCTCCTGAAAAGTCTCTTGCCGGTCAGATAACCATTGAACCCATAATATCCTTGGGCGGGATAAAACAGGGGGAAAATAAACTTGATGTTAAGGTAAATAATAAAAATCGGGGAGAGAGCGTAATAGATGCGGAAGTGAAGTTGAAGGGCTCCGACGGGAATATCTCCAAAACTTTATTCCCCTCCGTGCGAATTAAACCGGGCTTGAACACCATTTCCTTGAATTATAGTATTAACCTGCCAAGTGAAGGCAATAAACATCATTTTGCCGTTACCATTCTTGACCCGGAGCGCAACCTGGTTCTGGACAGATTTAGCGAGAATAAGTTTGTGCCTCCTCTTATGGAATGTTCCATGGATCGTTTCATTGCCGATACCCCTGTTCATTGTCCGGGACTGCCTCCTCTGGGATTTATAGACCGGTTTGTTACCAAGAGGAGAATACCATTGCCGTTAATGGTCAAGGTGCGCGCCGGAGAAAACGAATTAGTGAACATGGCTCTCACTGTAAAACTGGACGGCAAACTTATAAAGCAACTTGACCGCTTGTCGGCCCAGGAAACTGACTTGTCATTAAACGTTAGCAAGGCGGCAGTGGGCGCTCATTTAGTGGAAGTATTTCTGTGCGATAAAGGAGGCGAAAAACTGGCAAAAGCAAGTCAAACGTTTACGAAACTGCCCCAGGAACAAAATTTCGTTTTATATGCGGTTAAACCGATAACGAACGTGAAAATACTTCCCGATACTCCAATCCCCTGTGATATTGCGGAAGTTTCCAATGAACTGACAATTATTGCCAGTCCGGGTGAATATGAGCCTGTGAGTTTTGCGCTTCATGCCGTTCAGGATATCTCTGATCTGCAATTGACTCCAACGCCTCTTACAGGAAAAGCGGGCCGCATTGATCCGGCCAACGTGGATATCAGAGTGGTCAAATGTTGGTATGTTTCCGGCGAGAAGGATACGATGAACAGAGATATGAAGGTTTTTACCCCGGAACTGCTCCTCAAGGACGATTCATTGGTCAAGGTGGACGGAGAGTACAGGGAAAACTATCTTAAACTAACCCATGGAAAGGGAACACCCGTGGAAAGGAAGGAATATGTCTGCATAAGCGTAAGCGAATCAAGAGGGCTCGGCGCAAAAGGGAGTCTATCCATAGAAGAATTTCCGGTTTATGACAGTCCCGCTCTTTTGCCTGTGGATATTCCCAAAGGCATGAATAAGCAGTTCTGGGTTACCTTGAAGGCGCCGGAAGATGCCGTCGCCGGTATCTATGCGGGAAATATTGAATTGAGAGTGAAAGGGGGCCTTGTTGGAAGTATTAAGCTAAAACTACGCGTATTGCCTTTTAAACTGGCCCAACCTTATCCCATCTCAAGTGTTTATTATAAAGGAGTTCTTGATCCTGCCGGGAATGGTAAAATCTCCTCTGTCAAGAGCGAGCTTCAATTTACAAAAGAAATGGAGAATCTTTTTGCCCATGGAGTAACCGCACCTCAAATCTATACTCCGTTTCGAAACTTTGACGAAAGAATTCTTGGCAAGACATTGGAGATCCGAAACAGGGCAGGTATAAGCAATCAGTCTCTATATGTTTTTGGGCTGGCTGGTAGTAACCGGCAGGCTAGCGCTGCTGATTGGTTAATCGGCAATCCATCCACTTCCAATGAACTGGAATGTTTAAAACATGACATAAAGAAATTCATTGATTTTTGCAGACCCTATGGAGTGAAAGAGGTTTATTTTTATGGAATAGATGAAGCAAGAGGAGATGTGCTCGAATCTCAACGTCCCGCCTGGAAAGCTGTTCATGAGTCGGGCGGTAAGATATTTGTTGCCGGATATCGGGGGAACAATTTCGCGATAGCAGGCGATTTGCAGGATTTGCTTATCTGTGCAGGTTCACCGTCAAGGGAGGAGGCCAAGAGATGGCATGGCATGGGGCGTCAAATAGTCTGTTATGCGAATCCCCAGGCTGGGGTTGAAGAACCGGAGACGTATCGCCGGAATTTCGGATTGCTTCTCTGGCAGAATGACTATGACGGCGCCATGAACCATCTTTACCAGAGTGGGTCTGTAGGCTATAATATCTGGAATGATTTCCATGAAAAAGGTGGTTTTCGGAGGGAGAATTTCACATATCCAACCGCAGACGGAGTTGTTGATACAACCGAGTGGGAAGGGCATAGGGAAGGGGTGAAGGACATAAAGTATGTCAATACACTTTTACAGGCGCTCAAGAAGGCAAAAAAATCAAATCAGGAAGACCGGAAGGATATTATCTCCTCAGCCGAAGATTATCTGAACAAACTGAAGGAAAAAGACCTGGGAAAAATTGATCTTGATATAGTTCGTTTGGAAATAATCGGCCATATTCTCAAACTGGAGGGGGAAATAAAGTGAGGATATTTATTTTATTGGTAATATCATTATCATTTCTTGCTTTGGCTGGAGGGGAAGAGAAGAAGTATCTTTGTTCCTTCCTGAAAAATGAGTCTGTTTTCAACGGGAAGACAGAGGGAAATTCCGTTTGGGATAATATTCCGGCAGGCGCCAACTTTAATTGTTTGGGCGGTCATTCCCTCGCGGACAAACAAACCTCTTTCAAGATGGGTTATACGGCGGAAGCCCTTTATATTGCCATAAAATGTCAAGAGCCGGAAATGGATAAGATAAAGGCGTCGTCAAAGGATGAGCAGGAGTTCTTCGCGGAGCCCGAGGACCGGGTCGAGGTATTCCTTTTTCCAAAAGAAACGGAAGAGTATTATCAGTTTGCGGTTAATGCCGCGGATTCACGTTGGAATGGGATGGGCGGGGCGCCCCGTTCTTTAGGGAACTGGCAGGCGCAGGTTTACAAGGGAGAGAACTGTTGGCTGGTGGAAATAAAGATTCCGTTTGAAATATTTCGCAGGGTCCCGGAAAAAGGGGAAGTCTGGACGGGTAATATTTGCCGCAGTATTCACACATCCGGATACAAGCATGCTTCCTGGGCCTCTGTGAAAACGAGATTTCATGAACCCGAGAATTTTGGCAAGTTTGTTTTTTTGGACGAAATATCCTCAAAGGCGCTCGCACCCGTGATAGACTCTAATTTAAAGGAACTGACCGCATATAAGAATGAATTCTCAGAAGCGGCAAGAAAGACTCCTTCTATTGCGGAAGTCGTCAGTTCATTCATAAAAAAATATGAAATAATAGAGGAAGAAATTCCCCGGGCAGATTCAACTGCGGCGCAAGGAAATATTTTCTTAAAAAGAACGGACAATTTACTCAAGGAGGCGAATAAAATAAAATATAAAGTGCTTTTAGAAGATTTTTTTAGCCAAAGCGCGTAAAAACGAAAAAATTAACGTATGAGAACTTATAAGGCGGTATTGTCGTGCCACTGGCAGGTCGCGCCTGAAGGAGAAAGTCAAATATGTCTACTCGACAAAGATGTAATATGAATTCCTATCAAGGAAACTGCCTCGCCCTGAAAGATAAAATTGAAGGCTGTCTTATCGGCGCGGCGGCTGGGGCGCGGATAGGGTTCGCGTGGGCGGTTGATCCGGAACCATTCAAGGCCGAAAAACCGGACGAAATGTTCAAGGTGGATTTGGGGAGGATCAGGAAGTACAAGCCCACTCTGGACGCGATTAGTAGTATCCGCGACACGCTGCCGTTGATTGATGTCGGCGTACGCGCATTCCTCAAGAGCGGTGGCCGGGTCACGCCCGAACAATTCGCCGGACTTTTCAAGAATGATGAAGGGATCGCATATCCGGCTTTCTGCTGGGACGGACTGCACACCGTTCAGGAAATTTTGAGGGAGGGAATGAACCCGCGCATCAGCGGTCTGGGGACATGTCCGACCGGCTTGATGTGTGCGGTTATGCCTGCCGTGGGTATTTTTCATTTTGCTCATCCCGATTACGCGTATCTGGATGGCGTGGAATTGGCGTCGGTGGCGCAGGCAAGGATCGGCGCCGACTGGGCTGGACTTTGCGCCGCGGCCATCGCGGCCGCATTTGATTCCAACGCCACCGGCGAACGCATCATTGAAGCTGTGATGAAGATCGCTTTCCAGCACAACAGGGAACTGTTCTACGAGTTGGATTACTCTCTCAAGCGCGCGAAATGTGGCGACGAGAAGGTTTTCCTGGACGCGTGGTATCACACTGGCGGCGCAATGTCCGAGACCAAGGAGAACCACTGGATCGCGCATAATCCGCTCAACTACGTCCTTCCGGTCTTGAGGCGTTATGACAAGGCGCCGCAAAAAATGATGGCCTTGCTCGTGGTTCCGCCAACGCCTATGTACGTCCGTACGGTATCCGCCGTTATCGGCGGCGCCATTGCCGGGGCCATGCACGGGAGCAAGGCGTTTCCGCAATCCTGGGTCAAATTGGCGTCGTCCGCGGCCAGTCCCTGGTTTAAAATGACCGACGTGGTGAACAGACGGATTTGCAAGGAAGCCCAGGTCGTCCGCGTCACCGAAAGGCTGGCCGAACCGCAAGCGGGCGGCAAATCCCTGCTCAAGGAGAAGGTATGCGGATGCATCCTTGCGGGCGCGATCGGTAACGCGATGGGGTCGCCCGTTGAAGGCCTGATGTACCAGGCGATAGACAAAAAATACCCGAAGGGCATCACCACGATTCTTGACCCATCCCGGTTGGAGAGCGAGGACGACAACCAGATGGCAATGCTGCTCGTGGAGACCTATATCGCGCGCGAAGGCGCGCCGGTCATGGCCCGCCACTTCGGAAAGACATGGCAGGACAAGCTCAACCGCGATCATTTCTTCCCATACTGCATGGGCCGGGCTTACGACCTTATATGCCAGGGTTGGGACCCCAGGATAACCGGGCATTGGAGCGTGGTAACCGGCTCAACTGTCATGTGCATGGAGCCGGTGGGAATTTATCACATTGGCGATCCCGAGTATGCGGCCATTGACGCCAAGGCCATTTCATATATGTACCAGCGCGGCCTTGACATGGTCGCGGCGGCGATGCTCGCGGCAACCGTCGCGGAGGCGTTCAAGCCCGAAGCAACCGTGGAAAGCGTGTGCGACGCCGCGCTGGCGGCGGCGCCAAGGGAAAAGATGCTCACATTTGACAAGAGACCCTTTAAGAGTTGCCATGATTACATAGAAAAATGCTTGGAAATCGCGGGCAAATACACCGACGTGCTGGCGGCTCGAAAAGAGCTGTACCAAAAATGTCTGTTCTACCACATGATAGACCCCCTGGAACTCTGGGGCTTTGCGCTGGCCATGTTCAAGATCGCAAAAGGCGACGTCCGCCAGGCCGCCATTGGCGGGACAAACATCGGACGCGACTCGGACACGATCGCCGGCCGGGCGGCCATGCTCTCCGGGATACTGCGGGGCGCATCGAACGTTCCGCGCGAGTGGGTAAGCATGTTCAGCAGGGAATCACTGGACAAAATTGACCGCAACGCGGAAAGGCTGGCCGACCTTGTCGTGAAATGCAAACTGCCCGTCCTGAAGAAACGCCTGTCTTTGGCTGGGCAAGATTATCCGTAAATAATTTATAGCATAGGAATTTTAAAGATTTGCGATCATCGAGCCTACTCCGCCGAAGTAAAGTCTTCTGGCTGGATCACGGCTACAGTTAAAAGTTGCTCTGCTTTGCGGGGCCTAATAGGAGAATGACGATGGAAGACAAACTGGCGTTTGTGAAGTGGGCGCGCGACCATAAATTAGATCAGCATTGTCTGCGCCGGCACCGTATTTTTGAATATGAACCGGGGCACGTGCGGTATCAGTTCGGCCATTATCCCTGCCGTACCCCCTATTACCCGACGGAGAAGGATTGGCGGCTGCTGGACTTGTATGCCGAACGCGGTCCGGGAGTGGTGCATGTATGGTGGGCTTTAATGGATTTTGTCAATATTTTTGGCAAAGGCGCGCATCGCCCGATCAATCCGGACGGAATAAGGTGTTTCATAGAAGAGTGTCATCGGCGCCGGCTGAAAGTGGTCCCGTATATTTCACCCGGATTTCTGGACGTGCGCGATCCGATGTATCGGGCGGAATGGAGCAGCGGCACTCCGCACTTGCGGGAAGTGTATTATGACCTGGACCGCATGTGCCCCGGCAGTCCGGGGTGGCGCGCGTATTTTTTTGACGTGGTGGAGCGGATGCTGGATGATTACGGTTTGGACGGGCTATACTTTGATACGGGTTTCAGCGTGGGGTGTTCCAATCCTCATCACGACAATCATGTTCATTTCGTTGAATACGCGCCCTATTTAAACCAGCGGGACCAGACCTCGCTGGATCATACCAGCGAAGGTCAACTGATGGAAAAGGAGCGCAATGCGGGATGTTGGGATTTATGGAATGAATTTTTGTGTGAAATGTATGCCCGCGTGCGCCGGCGCGGTGGATTGATGGTGGCGCATATCGGCGGCGACCGCGAATCGCCGTTCAGGGATAAATCATGGGATTATCTGCTGCTGGGCGAGGGTGTGCCGGATATCGCGCAGTCAATCGAAAAGGTCAAGAATTATGAGCCGTACGTACTGCGTTTCAGCGATTGGAGCCGGCTGGTCACCAATTGGCGCGAAAAGGATTTCGCGCCGCAATTCGACAAAGTGCCGGAGTTGGAACACCTGATCATGGCCGCCTCGATTCCTTACCTGCAGTTTCCATGGCTGGAAGACGGCAATTATGGCGAGGAAGAAGACGTCTTTTCCATTCCCGGCGTGACGTGGAAGAAGGAATACGACGTGTGGACCGAATGGATGAAGGCGCAGAAAAAAGCGGGATTGCCACCGATTATGGGCGCCAGTTTTATCGCCGGCCGCGACCGGTATCTTAAATATTTTGAAATATACAAAAAGATGACCACGGGTAATACAACGGCATATCTGGAGGTGAAAACCATAGAGCCGCTGAGCTTCCCGGTTACGGAAGCAAACCGGCGGGTTTCAGTGTTCGTCAACGAATCATTGTGGGTGGCGCTCGGCAATCTTGGTTCCGCCGCACAGCAGGTGGTCGTTCGACCCTTGACCGGCCAAGGCGGCGCGCGGGAACTGGCCATAACAGGCAAGGCCCTGACCGTCTTGCAATATTATGACCTGATTTCGTTGCCGGAGGTCATCACGTTTCCGGAAACGGGCTCTCATGCCGTTATCCGGCATTTATGATGGAAGGAGTGTGCTTTAATCTCATACTGAAACAGATTAAATACCAACATATCAGCGATAACTTTCCGAGTAGAGTCTTGACAAATGATAAAAAAACGAGGAAATTTATCATGCTTTTCCGCCCGGTGCGGGTCCGCTTAAGGCGGAAAGGCGTGATTAACAAAACGATCAGGAAAAAAGCTCAATCATCATAGAAGGCGACGGCGATGAATAAACGGTATTTAATTCGAGTTTGTCGGTTTTTAGCATTGGCGAAGGTGTTGTTCATGGTGACCGGTGTGTGGGCCGCCGGGCCATGGTATGTTGCCACAAACGGCGTGGATAGCAACGCCGGAACGAGCTGGGATGCTGCTTTTTTAACGATCAGCAACGCGCTGGCCAACGCGTCCTTGAACGACACGATCTGGGTTTCAAACGGCGTGTATGTGATTTCGGCCATGGTGAGCAATCCCGCCACCAAGACCTGTCAAATACGCGCCGCGAGTACAAACCCTGCGAACACGGTACTGCTGGGGCCGGGTTCCAACGCAACCACCCATGCCACGGGGGGCTTTCGCGGCGTTTGGATGGACGGTGCTGGAAGTCTTTTGGAAGGTTTCACAGTGACGAATTTCTATACTACCAATGAAAACCTAGGGGCTGGTGCGGTTTGCTGGCGTGGGGGGGTCATCTCAAATTGTATTATCACGGGTAATATTATGAATTATCCCGGCGCCGGTTGGGGTGCTGGAGTATATTTGTATGATCTTAGCGCTAGGGTGGAGAATTGCGATTTTATTGGGAACAGAGTTATGTCATCTGGCGAGGGCGGCGGTGGCGGTGGCGTCACCACGATATACGGTAGCATAATTAAAAACTGCCGAATTGTGGGCAACACATCGGCGGCCAGAGCCGGCGGAGTTTGGATGTTTGGCAGAGACACCTTACGAGATTCCATTGTGGCCAGCAATACCAGCAGTGGCAAAGCAGGCGGCATCTACTTTAGAGGAACAAACATCAGTAACTGCCATGTGTTCGATAATATCAGCGGCGATTATGCTGGCGGACTTACCTTTGTCGCAGATGCACCCTTAAGTTCCACCAACCTTACTATTGAGGGGTGCGTGTTCAGCAATAATTACGGCGTCGAGGGAGGGATAAGCGATATTAACAACCTTGACGGGAATGTATTAATCTCCCGATGCACAATTATTAACAATCGTTCCGGTTCCGGGCGAGGCGCCGGCCTGCGTGTAGTGATGAAACCTGGTTCTGCGTACTCCATTCTCAATATTCGGAATTGTCTGGTGGCGAATAACATTGCCGAAGGCACAACGGCCGGACGGGCCGGGGCAGGCATGAGTGTGGAAGTCACTAACGCATTGATTGAGAACTGCACGGTTGCCAGCAATACGACATACGCAACGGCTTATGGGGCGGGGCTGTATATAACCAACGCGGTCAGAATTGTCAATTCCATAATCTATCATAATTCTGGGGGTGTGGCGGGAACATCCAATGTCTATGCGTCGGCAGATTGCACGTTCAGCAACTGTTGTGCCGCGCCCCTCCCGGCGGCAGGATCGGCAAATACGGACGCCGACCCGCAGTTTGTCGCAAAGGATATCGGCAATTTCCGGTTGTCCGCCTTTTCTCCTTGCGTCAACGCGGGTGCAAACCAGAGTTGGATGACAAACGTTGTTGACTTGGACGGCCGCATTCGCATCCGTTACGGTACCGTTGATATAGGCGCGTATGAAACGATTTACGAAGGTACCATTTACAGATTTGGTTTTTAAAGCGCTTGACTTGGTCCGCCGCCACCATTCCCGGATTGACCGTTTTTCTATTGGATATGGGGTGTTGTCCTGCGCGCATAAGGTGTGACATGTAAATAAACAAAGTAACGAAGAAGTATACAGTCGTTTTTTTTGGGGGGGGGGCAGAAAGTCGGATTAGTTTGTTTTCATGTAACTGCTCAGGTAGGCATCGCCTGATGCCACCTGCGAATAGACGGTAGCTTACCCCCCCCCGAATGCAACAAGAAAAAAATGTTTTTTTTTGCTGGACTCATTTCCGTCTCCATTGTACCTTTTGATCCATGGCCGAGGTTATGGTCATCCAGGGACGACAACTACGTGATTCCGATCTCGATGGGATTCGCAACTTGATGGTTGCGCATCCCGCTTGGGGACGGAGCCGGATCAGTGTGGAACTGTGTCGTCAATGGGACTGGCATAACCAGCAGGGCCGCCCCAAGGATATGGCCGCCCGCACATTGTTGTTGAAACTGGAACGGGCGGGACACATCCGTCTGCCACGGCGACGCACAAATCCCATCCGTGGGTTTCATAACCGGACCGTGCCGCTGGTGGTGCATGCCACCGAACCGATCCGTGACAAGCTTTACGAGCTACAGCCTCTGACGGTAAGCGTCGTCGCGCCTGCCACAGAAGCCTTGCGATTGTTCAACTGCCTGCTCCATCGTTATCACTACCTGGGACACCGCAACACAGTGGGCGAGAATCTTCGCTATCTTGTGTGCGACCGTCTGGGCCGACCGGTGGCCTGCGCGCTATTCGGCTCGGCGGCGTGGAAATGTGCGGACCGTGACGCCTTCCTCGGGTGGGATTGCGCCACACGCGAGCGCAACCTGCAGGGGCTGACCAACAACACCCGTTTCCTCGTGTTGCCCTGGGTTGTGGTTCCGCATCTGGCCAGCCATGTGCTCGGCCTGATCGCTCGCCGAATTCGCGCCGACTGGCAGAGCAAGTACGGACATCCGATTCATGCGCTTGAGACATTCGTGGACCGCGACCGTTTCCGGGGAACCTGTTACCAAGCGGCCAATTGGTTACGGCTCGGCTCGACGCGGGGGCGCACCCGAAACGACCGCGACCATTGCATCCGAACTTCGGTCAAGGACGTGTATCTCTATCCGCTTAGTCCAAACTTCCGGAAGGAGTTGTGCGCATGCTGACTCGTGAACAAGCTCAAGCTATTTACCGCGCTGGCGAAGAAACCGTCGTGCGCGTGCTCTTGGAGTTGTCCCGGAAAGTCGATCAACTCACGGCCGACTTCGCCGCCCTGAAAGCCGAGAATGCCGCCCTGCGTACCGAGTGCCAGGCGCTGCGCGACAGGGTGCAGACATTGGAAGAGCAGATTGCCAAGGACTCCCACAACAGCCACAAGCCGCCGTCTTCCGACGGCCTTGCCAAGCCAAAACCCAAAAGCCTGCGTCCGGCCAGTAATCGGTCCACTGGCGGTCAGTCCGGCCATCAGGGACAGACCTTGCGGATGGCGACAGAACCAGACCACATTGTGCGTCACCCGGTCGCGCATTGCACGGGTTGCGGCCGTTCACTGGTAAAACAACCGGCGGAGCGCGTTGAACGCCGTCAGGTCTTCGATCTGCCCGACCCGAAGCTGAAGATTACCGAGCACCAGTCTGAAGTCAAAACCTGTTCCTGCGGTTGCGTCAACCATGCCGCCTTTCCCCCCGAGGTTACGGCCCCTGTGCAATACGGCCAGCGTGTCAAAAGTGTGGCGGTATATCTACGCAACTACCAATTACTACCCTCCGAGCGACTCGCCGAAATCATGCGCGACCTCTTTGGCTGCGAGAGTTTCAGCGAAGGCACCCTGGCGAACTTCAGCGCGGACTGTTCTCAGCGTTTGGAACCGGTTGAGGCCTTGATCCGTGAGATGGCGGCCAAGTCCAAGGTAGCCGGCTTCGACGAAACCGGCGTGCGCACCATCGGCTCCCTGCATTGGCTGCACACCGTCTCAACCCGGTTACTGACATGGTACTATGCCCACAAGCGGCGCGGGCGTGAAGCCATGAACGCGGCCGATATCCTGCCGGACTTCCGAGGACGCGCCGTCCATGACTTCTGGGACTCCTACCTCAAGTATGATTGCGACCACGCCTTCTGCAACGCCCATCTCTTGCGCGAACTGATCTTCCTGTGGGAGGAGCAGGATCAGAAATGGGCCAAGCCGATGATCGATCACTTATTGGGAATCAAGGATGCCGTCGCTGCCGCCCACAATGCCGGACTGACCGTCCTGCCGGACGCCGACCTCGACCGCTTCCTCAAGCGCTATAAGCACATCGTCGCAGATGGCTACGCCCAAAACCCGGCCGCCGAGCCGCCGACCGGACCCAAGCGCCGGGGCCGCCGCAAGCAAAGCAAAGCTCGCAATCTGCTCGACCGCTTACGGGACCACTCTGACGGCATCCTCGCTTTCATGCGCGACTTCTCGGTCCCGTTCGACAATAACCTTTCAGAGCGTGATCTACGGATGATGAAACTGCGTCAGAAAATCTCCGGCACCTTCCGCAGCTTTGATGCCCTTGTGGACTTCTGCCGCATCCGCAGCTATGTCTCCACGGCCAGGAAGAACGGCCTCAACGCGCTCGATGCCCTTCGCCGCGTATTTATCGGCGATCCCTTCATGCCCGCCCCTGCCTGCGCCGCAGCCGGCGCGGCAGGCAGGATCAACACTTCATAACCTTTACCCCAGCCGCAAACGGATATCTGGAAACAGCTCGGAACGATAATAGCTTTTTGGACTTTGCTTCGAGGGCGGGGTAAGCTACTATCTATTCGCAGGTGGCATCAGGCGATGCCTACCTGAGCAGTTACCAAAAATATTGATTTAAATTTGGGATAGGAATACATTTTATGACAACAAAAGACTTTTGCACCTGACTCAGTAAAGCAACCTTCGCGGACCACCAGAAAAATTTAGAAAGGTTTACTTATGCACGCGTTGGTCTTTGCTCTCGTCAGCATGGTCTGTGCCGCCACCAATGATTTCGTTTTCAAGCTCTACGGTCGCAAACCCCGGTCACTAGGCATTTATCTGGCAATTATCGGACTTATTTGGGCACTTGTGTTTCTGGCCATCAGGCCATTATCCAGTTGGTTGCCCAATACGGTGACCATCCAGTGGGGCATTATTTCTGGTGTTTTTTCGATTGCGGCCAATTTGCTTTTGGTACGCGCATTGAACGAAGGCGATGTCGGCATTTGTGCCGCCATCTACCGTCTGAACCTCGTACCTGCCGCCATTTTAGCAATTATTTTGTTTAACGAAAGCGCTTCTTTCCTTCGCCTATTAGCAATTGGCACAGGGATTTTAGCCATTATTTTGTCATCCTGTCCAACGCATGCGGCATGCCAATCTCGATCTTATTCTACGCTTCGTTACGTTATCGCGGCAAGTTTTTTGCGGGCCGGTATGGGATTGAGCTATAAGGCAGGTCTCTTAAACGGCGCCGATGAATATGGTATTCTAGTAATCAATGGTATTGTTTGGGCTGTCGGCGGAGGGCTTTTTTGTCTCATGTTCGAAAATTCCACGTGGCATTTTTCGTGGGCCACCGTGAGATTTGGTTTTTTCTCGGGAATATTGGTGTGCGGCATTGTTGGCTTTTTAATGCTGGCCTTGAAACAAGGGGATGCTAGTCTTGTTTTGCCGATAACGCAGATGAGTTTTGCTTTGACGGCGGTGTTCGGCGTTGTCTTGCTGAGCGAAAACCTAACCTTAAATAAATTTGTCTGTTTATTGCTGGCCGTTATCTCGGTTATCTTGTTCGGATTGGATATCCGGCGTTTTTAATCACAACGGTATTTACAAAAAGCGGGCCGCCTCTTGCCCCCGCTTATCATGGTCGGCAGAGAGTTCGTTGGAGCAATACAAAAGTTATCCTTTTAGAAACCAATGAGAATTGGGATAGGATCAATGGCGGCCAACTGCTGATTTAACTGCCATTTTCAACTGCTCTGGTTAACAAACGGACCGTCAATCAGTGGAAAGCCTGCGGAATCTGGCGATACTTTGCAGGAGTTGCGCCGGTCCAACGCTCAAACACACGATAGAAAAATGTAATTTCCCGAAACCCGGTTTCCTCGGCAATCATTTTTATGCTTTTCGATGTCAGACGCAAAAGAGCGCAAGCCCGTTCAATACGCCGGCGTTGAAGAAAAACGACCGGACCAGCACCGGTCACTTTTATAAATAATCTTCGCAAATACGCCGTACTGACGCCGACTTTTGCCGCCAAATCAGCAACGGCAAGATCAGGATTGTCGATCTGAAGCTCAATGCATTCCAATGCCGGCAATAATCGCGGCAACAATTTGTGCACAGAACCACTTAAAGGCTTGAAGGATGGCCCATAATGTCGCGCAACGTACAACAATACTTCAAAAATCATGTCGGACATGGCACGTTTCCATCCCAACGATTGAACAGCGTATTCACGCGTCAACTCTCTTGAAGCAGTGTTAAAAGGAGCGGTCGGCAAAACTGGCATCCGGCATGGGAATCCCAACAACGTCAACAGATTGATATTGCCGAAGAGATAGGCGTGAAAATGCACCGAAATATGGCGCACATCCCTTCCGTGGTGAAGCGCCACCGCATGTTCAATTCCCTGTGGAATAAGCAGTAGATCGCCGGCCCGGAAAGTATTCTTGGACCCACCCTTGCCGATACTATACCAACCATTGCCGTTTTCAAACCAATACCAGAAAGAATCATTCAATATTCTCGGCCCGACCCGCCAGCCGGGTTTGCATTTCCATTCCCTGGCCCATAACGGAATTATAGAGACGTTTTCAAGCCACTGATTTAATTGACCATTGACGTCCGGCAACTCTTTCCGAAAGGACGCAAACGCGTCCGGCCTGCGCACATCGTCAATGACGCTGTAATGTCTCCATTTTTTCACGAATGCCGCGCCTTTCAGTAGTTGCGAAAAGTATAATTATTGGTCCGCCGCCGTCAATAGACAATTGCCGGATTATGTATTAGCATGGGCTTATAAATCAAAAAAGATATTGGAGAACGGCAATGGGAATGACAAAACGAGAAAGAGTTCTGACGGCTTTTAACAGGCAAAAACCCGACAGAATACCCTGGAATTTGAGTTTCGCCCCGACTGTTTATGAAATGGCCCGGAGCAAGATTACCGATCTCGAAACATTTCTTTCCGATTCAGGCGGTTTTGCTGGCATTGACCTCTGGGGAAATATCTGGAACGTTTCCAATCCCTTACCCAAGAACAACGATTTTTATAAAAACAAATTCAGGCGCTATTTTCCGGAAAAACTTCCCGATGGGACGCAATATTACGAATGGGGGTTTGCGCGCGTTCCGGGAAACTCGTGGCATTTTTCACGGATAGTCAGTCCGTTAATGTTCTGCCAGACCCCTGTCGAGATAAACAACTTCCCGTTTCCAGACGTGTTAAACGCTGATCGGTGGAGCAAAATAGAGTCTAAAATCAAGGAATTCAGAAAAACGGACGTTGCGATAGGCACTGATTGCATCAGCCTGTTTGAAATGCCGTGGATGCTGCGTGGCTTCGACAATTTGCTGGCGGATTTCATAGTCAATCCGGAGATAGCAGACGCTCTTCTGGACTGGTTTGAAAATCTGGGGCGTGAATTGGCCGGACGTTTTGCAGCTTTGAATGTGGACGTCATCACTTTCGGAGACGATATCGGCATGCAGGATCGCATGCTGATGTCACCCGACACCTGGCGCTGCTGGATAAAACCTAGAATGAAACGAATTATCGAGGCCGCAAGAAAAATAAAACCGGATATATTGATTTATTATGACAGCGACGGTTACATAGAACCGATAATCGGCGATTTGATAGAAATAGGAATTAACATTCTGGCTCCCTTGCAGCCAGAATGCATGAACATCCCCGTCATAAAAGAAAAATACGGAAACAAACTGGCATTCAAGGGATCAATAGGCGCTCAATCCGTCATGCCGCGTGGAACCCCCGAAGACGTCAGGCAAGCCGTCATTGCAATGATAAAGCTGTTCGAAAATGGCGGTTTGTTTCTCTGCCCTTCCCATTGCCTGGAGCCGGACGTTCCATGGAAGAATATCAAGGCCTTTGTAGAAACGGTAACCGAATATGGATAAAAACACATGAAAACAGAAACCGAAAAATTGCGCGGAATCATGATCAAAAACCTCGACCGCCTCATTGATAAAGATCAGGTCAAAATCCCGGCTGCAGACGATTGCGGCGCCTTCGGGACATCACGCGGATTTGAGTCATCGCAATTGATCTCCGGACTTTTGACGCATCACAAGACATGCGGCGAAAACAAATATCTCGACGCGGCAAAATTGTGCGCGGACTGGTATGTAAAAAAGCAGATTCACAAGCCTGGCCATGTCATTGACGGTGCCTGGGTTACTCCCGGATACGGCAATAATATAATTTTTCCGGAGGTCATAGAAATATTGGGAGGTATTTTCGACATATACGAGTCAACGGGAGACAAACGTTACCGCAAATGCATCGAAAGAGGTTATGCCTGTTTCCAGAGGGCAAAAATCAGGGACGCCGGCCGCTGGGGCAATCAGGCCCTGCTCTCCCGGATCCACATGGATTATGACCTGAAAAAACGGCGCCTCTCGAAATGTCTGCACCGGGCTATAGACGACGGCATTGACTACCGTTATTACAAAATGACCGGCGACAATGAGGCGTTGAAGGAGTTCAGAAAAATATGCGATGCCCAGATGCTGGTGCAATCGCAAGACGGCGGATTTTACGAAACATATTATTCTTCGCATCACGACGTGCTCATGGTGTGCGGGGCGCGCTGGTCCCTCTACTGGGCAGCCAGACCGTTTTTATACGCCTATGACGAGTTTTCTGAGGAAAAATACCTGCAGGTGGTGGCAAAAAGCTGTCGCTGGCTGGCTGAACATCAGAATAAAGACGGCTCTTATCACGCCTGGTATTACCCAAATGGGAACATAGCGCATAATTCAATAGACCCCTGTTCGCCGGCAGCGGCAATCTTCCTGTGGGCGGAATTTGAAAAACGCGCCGGTAAAAAAACATTCCGGCGCAACTTGAAAATGGCCATGGAGCGCCTGATAGCCATTAAAAATCACGGCGTGCGCAGCACAGCCTTTCTTGTGCAGGCGTATTATTCAATAAAGGGAACAATGCGATGAAAAACAGGGAGCCGATCCGTTATCTGGATTTTGAGGAGATGCGCAACATCCACAAGACGGCGTTGCGGATTCTTGAGACAATCGGCATGCAAATAGAGCATGTCCGGGCGCTGGACTATTTGCGCTCCGCCGGCTGCAAGGTGGACATGAATTCGCGGCAGGTAAAATTTCCCGGAGAAATCGTTGAAAATGCCGTCGAAAAAATGAAGGCCAATTTCTCGAAACCGGACCGCCGTCCGAAAAGAATGTCGGTGCGTTATTCGCAGGTGCGTTTTTACGCAGAGCCATTCATCGTGCACGAGGATTTCTCCGTCAGCGCCGGAGGTTTTTGTTGTTTTATCTGGGACCTTGACGGGAAACGGCGGCCGGCCGCCATGGAAGACGTCAGGCAGGCCCTCAAACTGGCCGACAAACTCGATCAGATCGCCTACACCGGTCTGCCGTGCGCCGCCCAGGAAGTGCCGATTGAGATCAGGCCTGTGATCATGGCAGCCACGCTGGCAAAGACCACAAAGAAACTCGGCGGCATCGAGACCTTCAAAGCCAGGGACGTGGAATATATCTGCAGGATCGGAGAAGTCGTGGCCGGCGGGCGCGAGGCGCACCGCAGGAATCCGGCGCTGGTCGGCTATGCCGAGGCGAGGACACCGCTTTGTATTGACGAAGTCATGGCTGAGGTTATGCTTGCCCATCTGGAAAGAGGTCTGCCGCAAAGCTTGGACACCATGCCCAATGCCGGCGCAACTGCGCCGGTTACAGCGCCCGGCACGCTGGCTTTGGGTGTTGCGGAAACACTGGGAGGCATTGTGCTCGGCTTTGCAGTGGATCCGAACGCCACAATGACAATTGACGTGACACCCGGATACAGCGACATGCGGTCCATGCTTTTCGGATATGCCGGCGCCGAACGGATCCCGCTGATCGCCGCGCGGATCCAGATGATTTCGGAATTTTACGGCTGCCCGTCCGGAGTGCACGGCGGCAAAACGAACGCCTGTGTGCCGGGCATTCAGGCCGGGGTTGAAAAGGCCGTATCCATGCTCATGCCGGTATTGGCCGGCGCAATAGGATTCGGCACCGTCGGGCACCTGGAAAACGCGCTTACGTTCAGCCCCATGCAGCTTGTGATAGATAATGAAATTGCCCGCTACGCAAGGCGCTGCGTACGGCCTATTGAAGTGAACGAAGAAACACTAGCATGGACCGTGATCGCGGAAGCCGGGATCGGCGGGCATACCGTGCACAGCGATCATACCGCCAGGCATTTCAAAGAAGAGTTGTTGCTTTCGCCGTTTTTCGAGACGGTTTCCTGGGGCTGCGGAAGCTCGCTGGATCGGGAAAGGTTCGAGAAGATGGCGTCCGAAAAGGCGCGCCAATTGCTGGCCGAAGAACACGAGCCACCGCTGAACACCGGACAGGAAGGCGAAATTGACGAGATCGTAGCGGAAGCGTGCGTGTCATACGGAGTTAAATACCGTCCATGAAAGACATTAAATTCCGCCGTTTGCTTAAGGAACTTTCCCGGCCAGTTCACGGCACATGCATTCGGGATTGGAATTATAAACCCGGACCAAAAACAGTAACGCTAGCGACCGGTTATCAATTGATCATCCGGAATGCCACGGCAAAATCTTTGCTGGTCAGAAGCATCCGCGACTTTCACCGCTTCATGTCCACGGCGATGAAAGTCAAACGTATCCGAAATGGTTATAAAATTCAGGTTTTCCGGCGCGTATTAAAAGCGAATTACCAACAAGCTCCTGAAGCTTACCAGATAGACGTGCAACCGCAGTATTGCATGATTATCGCCGACGATATTGAAGGAATGCGACGGGCTTTAATTTATCTGGAAGATGAAATGACCGCCAGGCGCTCTCCAGTATTGCGGTTGGGCAAGGTTTCGCGATTGGCCCGCATCGTTGACCGAATCACCCGCTCGCCCTGCGCTCCATACCGTTGGAGGAGCGGATGGGAGTTGGAAGACGCTCGTGACTATTATCCTGACGAATATCTGAACCATCTTGCGCATTGCGGAATAAACGGCATCTGGGTTGCTGGATTATACCGACGCCTTATTGCCTCCAAAGTCCTTCCGGAATTAGGTCCGGCAAAACACCGTCTGAAAAAATTGCGGCAACTTGTGGCCAAAGCCGGACGTTACGGCATCAAGGTCTATTTTTTCTGTATTGAACCGCGGGCAGTTCCGGACGATCATCCGGTGTTTGCGGCGCATCCGGAAATCAAGGGCGCAAAAATGTATGATATCACCTCTGCGCTTTGCGTATCGCACCCCCTCGTCAAAAATTATGTCCGGGAAGCAACCCAAAACCTGTTTCACGAGGTTCCGGGATTGGGCGGCATAATCAACATCTTCAACGGGGAACGCGGCACCACGTGCTGGTTTAACCAGCAATATGCAGACGGCTGTTCGAGGTGCCGCAAGCGGAAGCAGTGGGATGTATTGGCTGACAGCCTCAATTTATTTTACGAAGGCATGCGGGAGGCAAGCTCCGACGGCAAACTTCTGGCTTGGACTTACAACATGGACTGCATGCAGAATTCAATGACCGCCAAGCCGGTCAAACCTGTGCTTGAAATTATGAAACGCACGCATCCGGAAGTCATCTGGCTGGCTAATTTCGAACACGGCGGACAAAAACGGCTGGGGCGCAAACTCTTTCATGTCAATGAATATTCGCTGTCATATATCGGCCCCTCAACAAATTTTCGCAAGATTGCGGACATGGCTGCGAAACGAGGTTGCCGAGTTTATGCAAAACTTCAAGTCGGCAACACTTATGAAGTGTCATCAGTGCCGTACCTGCCGATGCCAAACACCGTATATGACAAGGTCGCGGCTATGAATAAGACAAAGACAACCGGCGCGATGGCCAGTTGGATCATCGGCGGCTATCCAGGCATCATGTTAAAAGCGCTGGGCGAGGCGTCGTTTCTGCCGCTGCAAAGGCGGGATCTTTTCTTGAAACGACTGGCGTCCCTCGCACAGGGAAAAGGTTTTGCCGGCCAGGTCGTCAAAGCCTGGACATGTTTCAGCCAGGCATTTCAATTCTATCCATGCAATAATGATGTTTTCTATCATGGCCCCATCACCCGCAGTCCGGCGTATCATTTATACCTGAGAAGGCAGGATAAAATTGCATGGCCTTATAATTTCGGCTATGACACACAGCGGCGCCCACAGCCGTATGAAGATGCGTTGAGCCGATGGCTTGGAACATTCACGACTGACGAAATTATCGAGGCGTTTCGGAACATAAGCAGGCTTTGGTCAAAAGGCGTGCGGATCCTTGAATCCGTTCGAGAGCGCGGCTGCGCCACAAATAGTCTGCGCATTGAAATTGCTGCGGCAAAGGCCGCCCGATTGCAGTTTCTGTCAACAGCCAATATTTATGAGTTTTATAAGCTCCGCGACAGACTGAAATCCGGAGCATTCGGCACGCAAAAGACGATTATGGCCCGCATGCGCCGGATTGCCTTATCTGACGTTGCCGCAGCGCAGGAAATGAAACGATATTTGGCGGAAAGCCCGTTCATCGGATTTGAATCTGAAATTCTTGATTATAGCTATTCACGGAAACTTATTGACGCAAAAATACGACAGGTCGAAAATATGCTTAACACCTTGACCCGGTGGCAACAACACGGGGTGGATGAGAAGACTGTTTCAATACCGGCATTAACTGAAGAAAATATTCGGATGCAGCATGAAAATCATCTTTATGAAGTCCACGGATGGCAGAACAAGAACGGCAAGCTGAAAAAGTTGACATATCGGGAATGGCTCGACAAAGGAGACTGACAACATCGACAATCGGATCATTCACGAGAGGGACAGAAAGATAAAAATACGGATCTTATGAATCTTACACCTCTGATCAAAGAAATAAAAATTCTTTGCGAACAGCGCAAAAAGCAAACGCCCACGCATTCCGCCTCGATCAGCTTTTACGTTAAAATGGATCCGATCTGGTGGACCAATGCGCTCGGGTTCTCTTATCGGGAACTGGTCAAAGCGGAGGATATGCGCCTGGCCGCCGCATTCCAATTGAAATGCAAACATTACAAAATGACCCGGTTTGACGACGATGAGCCGCAGTATTTATCACTTGCCACGATTCCGACTTATATTCCCGTCATAACGCCATTCGGTGTGCCCTATGAGCATGATTTCCAAAGCGGCGGCTATCATGTTCCTCCAGTGGTAAAGAACGAACATGACCTGCAGCGACTGAAACCGCCTTTATTCACGCAAAAAGATATGGCGAATGCTGACCGCAAAAAACGCGAAATGGAGCAAGAAGTCGGCGGGCTGATTCCGGTTACGGCAAGTTATCCAAGGGAAATAGGCTGGTTTGGCCCTTTTTCCCTGGCATGCGGTCTTTGCGGCATGAACAATATGCTGGAATGGATGATAACCGATCCCGCCCTGGTTCATCATGTCATGCGGTTTATCACGGAAAGCACGCTCGGATATTATCGTCAAAAGGCCGCCGCGACCGGAAAGGATGCCAAAAATCTGTCGTTCTCGTTTGCCGAGGATGAAGTAAGCGACACCCTGTTTTCCAGCGCACAGTACCGGGAATTCATCCTGCCCTACCACCGCGAACTGGCCGAAACCGCCACAAGTGTTTATTTTCACAGCTGCGCAAATATAAACAACTTTATTGAAGACATTGTCACATTGCCCAATTTGGCCAGATTGCATTTCAGCCCGTCAACCGGACTCGCTAAAATTGACTTGGTCCCAAAGGACATCGTAATCGAAGCCCATCTGGATCCGGTACGGGACATCGAACAGGCTGATGACCGGACTTTGGCGGATAAAGTCAGAGATATTATCCGGCGTTGCCGCGGACATAAACTGGACTTGAGGATCAGCTCCATTATGTCATGTTCACCGGAAAACCTCGAAGAACGAAACAAATTAATTCAAAAGATGTTAAACCTGAACGGAGGAGTGTAATGAAAATGACGCGAATAATATTGTTCGCCAGCATATTGACGCTGGGCCGTATAACAAACGGCGAAGGGACGGAGTCTGGAAAGGCCATTTTTGCGGATAAATTCGATCGCGTGGAGATCGGGGAGAAATGGAAAATCAAGGAGGGAAATTGGGCCATTAGCGAGGGCGCGCTGATCAACACGAACGGCGGGACAATTGTTCTGTCCGAGCCGATCCGTGACGATTTCACGCTGGAATGCGAGGCGCGGATTGCGCGCTGGAATTCTCCGTGGGTCTATGTACTGCTCGGATATGCCGATGATAATCATTATCGTTTTTTGGAACTGTCCTCTTTGGAAGGATATTTCTGGCTGGGAGAACGCTCCGGTGAAGTGACCAGCGAGGATGTGTGTGGTAAAATACCGTTTGAGAAGGATATTTTTCACAAGGCAAGACTGGAATGCAGCGGCAGCACGGCGCGTTTTTTTTGGGACGGCAAATACATTGCAAAATACCGCTACACCCAATTGCTTACGCCCACGCTGATCGGGTTTATGGGCAACAAGAACGGGGCGGAATACGAGATTAAAAACGTCAAGATTGGCAACCTTGTATTGAGCGGCGGACAAACGGTTGCAACAGCGCCGGCAACGGATATTGCCAACGGCGAGTTATGGCTGGATACCGGGCACACCAGCGAAAAACAGTCAAGGCATTGCAAATTGACGGACAATAGCGTCTGGTTAGACTACAACTTCCACTCAGGCAGGGACTATGAGGGGATATTCTCTCGTTTCACGGTAAAAATCGGAGAATCGGATTCCGTGGAATTGGAGGTGAACGGAGACGGTTCGGGGAACAGGTTGTATTTGATCATAAAAGACATCGGAAGAGAATCTCACTTTGTCGGGCAGGCGACAATAAACTGGACCGGATGGAAAACGATCGCGTTTGATTATTCCGACTATACCCAGCCATCGCCGCAAAATGAGGTGCGCGCGGAACACTGGGAGGGAGACATGAACCAGAAAATTGATTTTCCGATCAAACAGATGGAGATTGGAGTGGCAAAAAGCGCCGGCGCGGAGAAACTGGCGGGAAAAATCGGGATGCTTGACGTCAGGTTCATGAATAATGTCGCAAAATAGACTTTAAGGTGGCATTTATGAAAATCGGACAACATGCGACCGTAGCACTTATGGCTCTGGGACTGATTCTGAGCGGTTGCCCCGGGAAACGGCCGAACAAGGCTTGTGTCCATCACGACACGGAAAATCTGATTCGGAACGGCAGTTTTGAATCCGGCGAAAATATCCGTGAATACTGGACCTATTGGAATGAATGGACAAACGGCGAGACATATGGTCCGCAAGACGGCGGGCATGAAGGCAAGCGATGTTTTGCGATGAGGTCGGACAAAGAGGGCTATCACTGCGGCATCTGGCAGGAGGTGGCCTTGGAACCAGACATGAAATACCGCTACAGCGCGTGGATCAAGGCGGAGATGGCAACTAATGCCGGAAAAGTAACATGCCTGTATTATGACGGTTACTCCCCTGACAACGAAACCGGCAAAAAGCAATGGTGGGGCGGATCGTCAAAAATTCTGAGACAAAGCGCGGATTGGCAGTACGTGGAAAAGGAGATCACCACAACGTCCCGCGTCCCTGAAACGGTAAATTTTTTTCCGTGGTTGTCATACGGAGTTACGCGGATATGGGTGGATGACGTTCGCCTGACGGAAATCGAATTTGCCGGCGAACGGGGCGCAACGGTGGAAAAGATTATCATGAAACAAACCAACGGCTGGGATGTGACGGCCGATGAAGGAAAGCGTTATGGAATCAGGTCGACTTGCGCGCGGATAAAGGCGGTAAACAAGGATGGACGCGACAGCTTGCGGCTGAACTACCGGTTCAGAACGAAGCAGCACGATGACGTAATATTGAGTAAAACGGCAAACGTGACAACCGCCGATGTGGTGGGCGTCACTGTCTATGGAAACGGTTCCGGGCATGAACTGTTTATGATTCTGGAGGACCGCAATGGCGAAAACCATTACCTGCGCCTCACGCCGATATGGTGGACCGGATGGAAAACGATATATCGCTCAATTGAAAGGTTTTATCAACGCAATAAATACGCGGTTGAAGCAACGCATTGGTGTGGCGATTCGAATCAAGCCATGGATCCGCCGATCACACGCATCTCGGTCGGCTTGAACGACAAGCCGGATGCATATCAGGGTTCCGGAAATATCTGGTTTGAAAAGATCGAATTTTTCAGCAAGAGAAAAGGGCAATCAAGAGAAAAAAAGGAGGGCAAAAAATGACAAGGAAAAACAATCAAATGCTGTTCTGGAGGTTTTATTTTCTGGCCGTTCTGTCGGCATTCCTGGCAACGCCGGCCTGGGCCGGACGCATTTTTGAGCAGAATGACTTTAAAATACCGGACCAATGGAAAATGCATCCGGCCGGAAAACGCGATTTTTACTTCGAGAGTCCGTGGCAAATGCACAAACAAATAATCCAGACCAAGGAAGGAGAAAGGCCATTCGGAGAAGGCGCGTGCTGGAAAAAAGGCGTGATTCGTGTAAAATACAACGACATGAAGGATGACAGCAGCGATAGTTACCTGGAATTATTAAAAAACAGAGATAATCCGATTGTCATCTATTGCAGCAGGAAATTCGAAAAAGGAGATACTCCGTTTGGTTGCTATGTTGGCCATTTCGATAACACCCCCCCATCAGACTGGGACGTCAATGTCCTGGCGCGAATCAACCGTGATTTCGGCAAGCGGTTTATCGGGATATCAGGGATTGAGTGGTATAGATTCAGTCTGCTAGGCAATGAATGTCGCGCGTCTAGTCCTGAGGAATGCCTGAAGCAGGAGTCAGCGTGGTATCATCTTCCTGTTCCCAAGACAAGGGATGATGCATGGAACCTGTTTCAGGCGCACTTTCTGGAGCGTTGGGGCAAACATCAAAAGGCAGGCATCCCCATATATCTTGGCCAGGCCACGTTTCTGAATCATTGGGAATGCAGAATGGGGTCCAAGATAACGGGAGAAGAAATCGGCAGCCTTGAAATATGCACCCCTATGCAACTGGCTTTTTCGCGCGGAGCGAGCCGGCAATACAACGTGCCCTGGGCCGTGTATATTGCAAGTTTTGGAGGCGGGATTATGGGAGACGCCAATGCCACTACACGATATCAGTTTTTACGCCCGGACGAACGACGGATGGAAGGCAAGGCCGATTACGGCCCTTACAGCGGACCTTCGCTGTCCCTGATGAAACGCATCTTATACGCGTCATACATGAGCGGGACGGCCATGGTCAGAAAAGAGGCCGATAATTTTATTTTCTTTGCAAATTATGATGAAGATACGGCGGATTCAACGCCACCCAGAATATTGATATTGCAGGATAAAAAAACTTATTTATCTCCCCTGGGAAGAATTTATGAATGGCTTTATGACAACATAGCTGAAAAACATCAGCGCGGAATTCCTTATACTCCGATAGCCCTGATCTTTGACAGGAATCACGGATGCGTTCTGGAATATATGCAAAAGTACACTGTGTCACGGATTCCTTATGGGCCGGGCGAATACCAGACACGGTCAGTAATCAATACGATCTTCCCCTGGGAGGAACGTACCGAACAGACAAAGTCATGGGAATCCAATACGCAGGTGACCGGACCATTTGGCGATATTTTCGACGCATTGACAGATGACGCCGACATAAACACACTGAAAAGTTACCCCTGTCTGGCGCTGGTCGGCAACGTGCGTATGAACGAAGGTTTTGAGGAGCGGCTAAAGGAATACTTGAAAAATGGAGGCGTGGCGTTCATGTCCGTGGAGCAACTGACACCCGAGCTATGGCGTCTGGCCGGATTGGAAGACGGCGGAGAGGAATTGAAGGCAAGCAAATGGCAAGTGTCCGGGGAAGGCAAAACGGTTGACGAAGGACTTGAATTCATCTATCGCAAGGCGAGATTGAAAGGAGCGGAAGCGCTGATCACGGCCGGCGCGGACGGAGGGAATCCCCTCACAACCATTAAACAGCACGGCAAAGGCGCGATAATAGTCGGGTTGGCCGGCTGGATGATGGTTCCCGGCAAGGAACCGAACCGGATGCTGAAAGTGTATTCGGAAGTGATGGGCTGGATTGCCGACGAACTTGCGCCGGTGAAAGTGACCGGCAACGTTGAAAAGTTGTATAACCGGAACGACAAAGGATGGGTAGTCACGCTGATTAACAATGACGGAATCTGCAAATATCCGGGCAAAAAGGAGGTTGTAAAGATGGAAGAGGCGATTACTGTGAAGCTTGAGCCAAGATTTGCGTATGGGAATGTTGGGGAATGGCTGACCGGCGAACCGCTGAAGGATTTGAGTGTGATTGTGCCGCCGGGAGATATTCGCATTGTTGAATTCGAGATAAAAAAAAATAATGCTTTTATTGCCGAGACATATTGATTATAAGCATTCACATACGATATGAATAGGATACAAAAAATTATTCCGATCCTGATGGCAGGCTTGTTACATGTGGGATATTCGGCCGATGTGGTGATAGACGGCGGCATAACGCTTACGAACAGCGGCGGAAGCAGCAATTGCGATTTCCTTGTTGTCGGCAGCAACACCGCGAACAACGGATATGTCCTGGACAATGGCGGCACGCTTTGCAATGCTTCAACCGGTTATATCGGATATGCCGGCTCCTCTACAAACAATCAGGTACTGGTGAATGGCGGAACATGGTCGAACGCAACGGATGTGTATTTGGGCTTCAGCGGCAATGCGGGATTCAACAGGATCATTGTCACCAATGGCGGCGTTTGGAAGGGGAATGGCATAATTCGCGTTGGGATGGTATCCTGCGCCTCCAATTACATTCTGATTACAGGCTCAAATTCAGTCTGGACAAACAACGGAAGCTTTCGTCAGGGGTATAGCGGTAATCACAACATACTGGAACTCAATGATGGCGCCAAAGCCTATTTTAACTCCGCTTCATTTAACTTTGCCGTAGGTTACGGGTCGTACGATAACGAAGTCGTCGTGAACGGAACCAATACTATTCTGGACTGTAGCAGCGGCACGGCGCCTGCCTGCCTAGTTGGAACTTACGGAATAGGAAACAATAAACTCATTGTTGAAAACGGCGGCTATATTCACGCAAGATATATACAGGTGGCTCCGCTAGAGAACAACACGAACAATCAGTTGATCATAACCGGGAACGGCTCAAGACTGACATGCGACTCCTACATTGAACTCTCGTTTGGGGGAAGATCATCATCGATCATCGTAAGCAATGGCGGCACACTTGCCGTCAATGATACGCTTGGCATGCGCGTGTTTCATACCAATAATGTGATTACTATTGATGGTACTGGTTCCGTATTCAGCAACCGTTATACCCTGAACTTGGGATTGCTCGGAGGGAAAACCAACGAACTCAGGATATGCAACGGCGGATATGTTTATGCCTTGAGTAACGCCATCGGTCAGGGTGCGTCTGCGGAAGCAAATGTAGAGCGAATCTATGGAAATGGCTCGGTATTGGAAACAAAGGGGGTGTATATCGGTGAAAATGGTGGAGGTGTGAATGGCATGGTGATTTCCAACGGCGGACGCGTCACGGGAATAACCAATCTCGTCGTGGCTGACACCAGTTACGTGACAAATTATGTGTCGGGTTATTCCGGCGGACTGGATTTGCGGTCCAATTGCGCGCTGAGCGTGAACGGACAAATCAGTATCGTCTATTGCGGAAGAATATATGAGCCCGGAATTTATTGGGGGTTAAGATGGGCGGGAAATCACACCACGGAATTGGAAAACGCGCGCACAGCCGGCAATCTGTCATGGAACGACGGCAGTCTTGGCCCATTCGATCGCGGACGGGTCGGGATTTACTATGATCCGGTGACAACCAATACTTACGTAGGATACGTGGCCGGCGCCGGCGGAACGATGGTGACGGTCCATTAAATTTCCGGACAAACTTGCCTGAATTCCAAAGCAAAAATATCCACTACACTTTGGGAGCCGATGTCTATTTATGCAACTATTTGTTGTGCAATCTATTATGAATATGCAAAAAAGATTCATTAAGATATTGTTTTTTATGT
>Ga0074199_1000955_pt1 | contig 32152 bp, 28 predicted proteins | sample EPASupsiteSAE347_FD_64528 | JGI IMG/M metagenome (GOLD analysis project Ga0074199, IMG submission 64528) | Bioremediated contaminated groundwater from EPA Superfund site, New Mexico - Sample SAE3-47 | ecosystem: Environmental > Aquatic > Deep subsurface > Groundwater > Contaminated ... | reverse complement strand
GGTTGAGGGAGAGGGGGAGGCTGGAGGAGGCCGAGGAGGTAGCCACTTCACCCCCCCCCAGCCCCTCCCGTCGAGGGAGGGGAGCCTCTCCGGTTACAGCCTGGGCGGCCCCAACAAAATCATATCGGCAATGGTTTTCTTCACCTTGGGCAACTCGCCCTGAAGCGGACCCAGGAATTCCTGCTCCAACGCGGCCAGCCTCCGGAACAGGGGGGCCCGCTCCACCGTGGGCACCGCCTGCCTCTCCCCCACGATCTCCTGACAACGAAAACAGCCGGGGAATCTCTGCACCTTGCCGTTGGGAAAGGTGAGGCTGGACGGCACCCCGTGCATCCGGCAGATCATCAGCCTATGCAGGTAGAGGCCGCAACGCCCTGCTTCGTTGAGCGGGCACATCACCTGGGGCCTTTCGCCTCTCGCCAGCACCCTCTCGCAGGCTGCACCATATTCGGCGGCCCGGTTCTCGATCACCGTGCGGCGCGCCGGGTCAAGCTCCATGAGCCCCTGCCAGAGGTACGCCCATTCCACATAGGTATGGTGCTGAAAATAGGAGTCGCAGCAGTTGTCCTGGCAGCCATCGCAGCTGAAATCCAGCTGCCGGGCGACGATGTCGTAGGCCTTTTCCATGCGTTCGTACAGATCGGCGATTTTCTCGGCAAGTTCCGGTTGCAGAATCGAGGCTTCCATGATTAGGTGTCCTTGTTTTGTTGAAAAGGACCAATCTACCAGAAAATAACCATTCCTTCAAAGACATCCGCCATGACCTCTTTGCTCCCCTGTTTCAAGGCCTACGACATCCGGGGCCGGGTGCCCGATGAACTCAACGACTCCCTGGCCTTCAACATCGGCCAGGCGTATAGCGCCCAGTTTGCCCCAAAAAAAATAGCCATCGGCCACGACATCCGCCTCTCCAGCCCCTCCCTGGCCAAGGGGCTGGCCGACGGCTTTCTAGCGGCCGGGGTGGATGTGGTGGACCTGGGCCAAGTCGGCACCGAGGAGATCTACTTCGCCGCCTTCCATCTCGCGGTGGACGGCGGGATCATCGTCACGGCCAGCCATAACCCGGCGGATTACAACGGCATGAAGCTGGTCCGCCAAGGGGCCAGGCCCATCTCCGGGGACACCGGCCTGCGCGAGATCGAACAACTGGCCGCGCAAGGCCACCGGATTACCGGGGATAAGCCCGGCACCCTGACCCACCTGGACAATAAACCCGCCTACCTCAACCACCTGCTGGGCTATGTTGACAGCAACACCCTGAAGCCCCTCAAAATCGTGGCCAATGCGGGCAACGGCTGCGCAGGTCCGGTGATCGACCAGCTGGCCGCGCAGCTGCCTTTTGAGTTTGTCAAATTACAGTGGGAACCTGACGGCACCTTCCCCAACGGGGTGCCCAACCCGTTGCTTCCGGAAAACCGGGCCATCACCGCCCAGGCGGTGCGGGAACACGGGGCGGATTTCGGCATCGCCTGGGACGGCGACTTTGACCGCTGCTTTCTCTTTGACGAGGCGGGCGAATTCATCGAGGGGTACTACATGGTCGGGCTGCTGGCCCAAGCCCTTCTCGCAAAAAACCCCGGCGCCAAGATCATCCATGACCCGAGGCTGGTCTGGAACACCCGGGAGCTGGTGAAACAGTCCGGCGGCCTGCCGGTGCTGTGCAAGACCGGGCACGCCTTTATCAAGGAACGCATGCGGGCCGAGGATGCGGTGTACGGCGGCGAGATGAGCGCCCACCACTACTTCCGCGACTTTGCCTACTGCGACTCCGGCATGATCCCCTGGCTGCTGGTCGCCGAGATCCTCGGCAAAGCGGGCCACCCCCTGTCCCAGCTGGTGCGCGCCCGGCAGCAGGCCTATCCGGTGAGCGGCGAGATCAACAGCCGGGTGGCGGACCCGGACGCGGTCATCGCCAAGGTGGAGGATTTTTACGCCGAAACCCACGGGGCAAAGGATTACACCGACGGCCTCAGCTTCACCGCCGAACGCTTCCGCTTCAATATCCGCAAATCAAACACCGAACCGGTGCTGCGCCTCAATGTGGAAACGAAAGGCGATCCCGCGCTGCTCGCGGCAAAGACCTCGGAACTGCTTTCCCTGATCCGGGGCTGAATCAGGATCATTTTTCGCCCGCGCCGAACAAAATCCGCCGTTGCAGCTCCTTTGCTTGACGAATATTTTTTTTTGCTGCTAACATGAAGTTTTCGGCAACAAGCTTTCAACACTTCCACTGGGAGAGAGGATGCACACACCCCACGCACCGGTCTGCCGCTCAGTTGCTGTCATGAACGCACGCAGGAGGTGATCCGTTGATGGATATCCGCGCCAAAGCCATTCTCTCGGTGATGCTCACCATCACCATCCTGACCTCGATCTTCGTTTTCATGTCCATTCAGCAGCGGAATGACCATCTGCAAAACGTTATCCAGGCCAAAAAAGAGAGCTCCAATTTTTTGGCGGAAAACCTGCAGGAACAGATTTTTTCCGCATACAAATCGCGGATTGTCAGCCTTGCCACCACCAAGAAAGAGGTGATCGATGCCTTTGCCCGCCGTGACCGGGAGGCCCTCCACCGGGCGGTATCGCCCTTTTACAGGACGATCAAGGGGGAAAACCCTTACTTCACCATCATGCACTTCCACCTGCCGGGAAATGCCTCGTTTCTGCGCATGCATCTTCCGGAACTCCATGGCGACGATCTGGCCGCAATCCGCCCCATGGTCCGCGAGGTGAACCGCACCCACAAACAGCGGTCCGGCTATGAGGTCGGCAAAAATGGGCTTTTTTACCGGATTGTCCAGCCGGTATTCAAGGAAGAGCGGTATATCGGCGCCCTGGAATTCGGCATCAGCCATGAGCAGCTTGTCAATCTGCTCCGGCAGCGCATCAGCCCAGAAATTGCGGTGGCGGTCAAGTCTGGGGAGTGGCAAAAGGCGACCCTGGTTGCGGAGAAGAAGAGCGACCAGGGCGAATATGTCTTTCTACCCAAGCAAAACGGCATCTTCGGAAAAATTGACGCCCGTACTCTGCTGGATCACGAAAATAATCGCCGCTACACCGCCGACGGCAAGACATATATCCTCTTCTCCAATATCGAACTGCAAAATTTCCAGAAGAAACCCATTGCCAAGATTCTGGTCGCCCTGGACATCAGCGAGGAGTTGACCGGAACCAGGAATTTCATCATCACGGTTGTCCTGCTCGCCTTGCTTCTCCTGCTCATTGCCAGCCTGGTCCTCTACTTCAGCTTTAGCCAGCTTCTCACCCGGATTTTCAACCTCAATACCTCCCTGAGCAGAAGCAACCAGGATCTCACCGCAGCCAAGGCCTATGTGGATAATATCCTTGCCTCCATGAATGACGGCCTGCTGGTTACCACGACCAAGGGCAGGATCAGCAAGGCAAACGAGGCGCTCTGCCGGTTGCTTGGCTACCCGGAAGCAGAGCTTCTGGAAAAAAATATTGCTTCCTTCTTTGCAAACCCAGCGGAAATTGAAATGAACCTCGCCCGCTGCGGGAGCGAGGGGGGGGACATCAGCAAGGCGGAACGCCAGATCCTCACCAGGGAAGGGACAGGCGTACCGGTCCTTTTCTCGGGAACCGCCCTTGCCGATGAAACCGGCGGTCTCATCGGCATTGTCTGCATTGTCACCGACATCACCGACCGGAAAAAATCGGAAACCGCCCTGCGGGAGGCGCACGATCTGCTGGAACACCGGGTCATCGAACGCACCCGGGAGCTGGCCGAGGCAAACACCGCCCTGACCAAGGAAATGGCGGAGCGCAAGCGCGCGGAAGCCGAGCTGCGGCAGGCTCAGAAGATGCGGGCCATCGGCACCCTGGCCGGCGGCATTGCCCATGACTTCAACAACATCCTCACCGCCATCCTCGGCTACACCCAGCTGGCCCAGGAGAGGGTGAAATCGGATGCCACCTGCCGCTCCTACATGGACGGAGTGTTTACCGCCGGACTCAGGGCGCGGGAACTGGTCCGGCAGATCCTCACCTTCAGCAGGCAAGACGAGCAGGAGAAAAAACCCATCGAGATCCACCTGATCATCAAAGAGGCCCTGAAGCTGCTGCGCGCCTCCCTGCCGGCCAATATTGAAATCGTGCAGAATATTCCGGCAAGTTGCGGAGCAGTGCTCGCCGACCCCACCCAGATCCACCAGGTGGTCATGAACCTCTGCACCAACGCCTACCACGCCATGCAGGAAAAGGGGGGCACCCTCACGGTTTCGCTTGGCGAAACAGCGGCGGGGAATATTTCCCCCTCCCTGCCGGAAGGCAACTATCTGCAGCTGGTGGTGAGCGACACCGGTTGCGGCATGGACACCTCCATCCTGGAACGGATCTTTGAACCCTATTTCACCACCAAGGAGGAGGGTAAGGGCACCGGCCTCGGCCTGGCGGTGACGCACGGCATCGTCGAAAGTCATGGCGGCCATATCCGTGTCGCCAGCACCACCGGCCTCGGCACCACCTTCAGCATCTATCTGCCGTTGCACAAAGGACTCCCGGCGGAAGCCCTGGAAACGCTGGAAAAACCGGAGTTCCTGGGCGGAAGCGAACGGATCCTGGTGGTGGACGATGAAAAGGAAATCGTCCAGCTCCTCGAGATTTTTCTGGCGGGCTACGGCTACCGGATTACCAGCCTGTCGGACAGCCCCGCCGCCTATGCATGGTTTTGCGCCAATCCCCGGGAGGTGGATCTGGTGATCACCGACATGTCCATGCCGCATCTCACCGGCAAGGATTTGGCCATGAAAATGCTGGCCTTGCGCCCCGACCTGCCCATCATCCTCTGCTCCGGATTCAGTGAGGTGATCAGCGAGGAAGACGTGAAGAAACTCGGCATCCGCGCCTTCTTTCTCAAGCCTTTTCTGGATAAGGTGGTGGTGGCCCGCCTGGTCCGGAAGGTTCTGGACTCCGGCCGGGCTGATACCTGATTCGTTCCGCGGAAAAACCGGAAAATCCCCGCACCAAATAAAAAAGCCCTCCGGACGGAGGGCTTTTTTTATGAACCTGCCTTGTCTTCCTGGTTTATCAGAGCGCAGCCACAATCCCATTGAAGGTCGCACTGGGACGCATGGCCTGCGTGGCCTTTGCCCGATCCGGCCGGTAATAGCCGCCGATATCCATCGGCTTCCCCTGAGCGGAATTCAGCTCGGCGACAATCGTTGCCTCCTGCTCGCCGAGTGCCTGCGCCACCTTAACAAACCGTGCCTGCATCGCACCATCCTTGCTCTGCCCGGCCAGCGCCTGAGCCCAGTAGAGGGCCAGGTAAAAATGGCTGCCCCTGGTATCCAGCTCCCCCACCTTGCGGGACGGGGAGCGTTCGTTTTCCAGAAACTTGCCTATGGCTTCATCCAGCGTCTCGGCAAACAGCTGCGCCTTTGCGTTCTTGAAGGTCGCGTGGATATGCTCGAAGGAGGGCACCAGGGCGCAGAACTCACCCAACGAATCCCAGCGCAGATGGCCTTCCTTTAAAAACTGCTCCACATGCTTGGGCGCGGAACCGCCCGCCCCGGTCTCAAACATGCCGCCCCCGTTCATCAACGGCACGATGGAGAGCATCTTGGCGCTGGTGCCCAGCTCCAGAATGGGGAAGAGATCGGTGAGATAGTCGCGCAACACGTTGCCGGTAACGGAGATGGTGTCCTCGCCCTTGCGGATGCGCGCCAGCGAAAAGCGCATCGCCTCGTCCGGCTGCATGATCCGGATATCCAGAGTGCTGGTGTCGTGGTTGGGCAGGTATTGCTTCACCTTGGCGATCAGTTGAGCATCGTGGGCCCGGTTGGCATCGAGCCAGAAGATGGCAGGGGTTTTCGTGGCCCTGGCGCGGGTCACCGCCAGCTTGACCCAATCCTGGATCGGGGCATCCTTTGTCTGGCAGCCCCGGAAGATGTCGCCCTCCTCCACCTGCTGGGCCAGCAGGGTCTCGCCGGAAGCGTTATCCACCACCCGGATCGTCCCCTTGCCCGGCGCCATGAAGGTCTTGTCGTGGGAGCCGTACTCCTCGGCCTTTTGCGCCATCAGCCCGACATTGGCCACCGAGCCCATGGTGGCCGGGTCAAAGGCGCCATTGACCTTGCAATCGGCCACCACCTCCTGGTAGATCGTGGCATAGCAGCGGTCCGGCACCATGGCGATGGTGTCGTGCAGCTGGTCGTCAGCCCCCCACATCCTGCCGCCGTCGCGGATCACCACCGGCATGGAGGCGTCGACGATCACGTTGTTGGGGACATGCAGATTGGTGATCCCCTTGGAGGAATCCACCATGGCCAGCGCGCAGTTTTTTGTGTAGACCGCCTGGATATCCGCCTCGATCTCCAACCGCTCTGCCTCGGGCAGGGACTGGATCTTGGTGTAGAGATCGCCCAGGCCGTTGTTGACGTTGACCCCAAGTTCCTTGATGATTGCGGCGTGCTTGGCAAAGACATCCTGATAGAAAACGGCAACGCAGTGGCCGAACATCACCGGGTCCGAGACCTTCATCATGGTCGCCTTGAGGTGGAGCGAGAGGAGCACCCCGTCCTTTTTCGCCGCCGCGATCTGTTCGCCATAGAATTTGCGCAGACTGGCCACCTGCATGGCCGAGGCATCGAGGATCTCCCCGGCAAGCAAGGGCATTTTCTGCTTGAGCACCGTGGTGGCGCCGTCCTCGCCGGCAAACTCGATCCGCGCCTCGCACGGTTTGGCCAGGGTCAGCGAGCGTTCGCTGCCGTAGAAATCGCCCGCGGTCATATGCGCCACCCGGGTTTTGGAAACAGCGGGCCACGGTTTCATCATCCGGTGCGGATTTTTTTGACCAAACCGTTTTACCGAAGCCGCTGCCCGCCGGTCGGAGTTTCCTTCCCGCAGCACCGGGTTCACCGCGCTGCCCAAGACCTTGGCAAATCGCGCCTGCAGCTCTTTGCCGGCCTCGGTTTTCGGCGTCTCGGGATAATCCGGAATGGCATACCCCTTTTCCTGCAGCTCCTTGATCGCCCCCTTCAATTGGGGGATGGAGGCGCTGATATTGGGCTGCTTGATGATATTGGTCGCGGGCAGCTTGACGAGCTTGCCCAACTCGCCCAGATAATCGGGGATTTTCTGGCCCTCGGTGAGATTCTCCGGGAAATTGGCGATGATTCTTCCGGCCAGGGAGATATCCATGGTTGTAACGGAAATGCCCGAGCCCTTGGTGTAGGCCTGGAGGATCGGGAGCAGGGAGTAGGTGGCCAGGGCGGGCGCTTCATCAACTTCGGTGTAGATAATCTTCTGGGTGGTCATATGGGTTCCTTCATTTTTATGTACAATCGGGGCGATAGATCCGTTTTACAATCCATAATCAAAGCACACAGCATTAGCACATACCGTCCGGGATTGCAATCCTGTCTCTGTTCCGCAGGCCCGGCAATCCGGCCCGCCCTGGGAACCATCCGGTTCCCGGCGCGCTCTTTTTCCTCTTCCCTGTTGCTTTTTACCGCCCAAACACCGTAGACTATCTTGAAAAATTCCTTTCGGGAGAAAGCACAGATGGAAACCTACTTCGCCCCGGCAGATCGGGCCACGCCCGAAGAACTGGAGCTGGACCTTGCCCGGGTCAACAACAACCCGGTGATTGACGGGCTGATGCATTCCGTGGGCGGCGTCCTTGCGGTGCTCAACAGCTCCCGGCAGATCCTGGCGGTCAATGACTCCCTCCTTGATTCGCTGGGCATTTTAGATGCCAAGGCCACCTTCGGCCTGCGACTCGGCGAGGCGCTCCAATGCACCCACGCCCATGAGGCGCCGCATGGCTGCGGCACCACCCGGCATTGCGCCTCCTGCGGCGCGGCCATCGCCATTGTCGCCAGCCTTGAAACCAATGTGCCGGTGGAGAAAAAATGCATCATCCGGACCAAAAAAAACGGGGGGGAAACCGACGCCTGTTTTCTGGTCCGCTCCTGCCCGGTGACCGCCGACGGCCAACGCTACCTGCTGCTTTTCATGCAGGACATCACCACCCAGGAAAAGAGAGCCGCCCTGGAGCGCGCCTTTTTCCACGATATCAACAACATCCTCTCGGGGCTCCTGGGCGCCAGCGAACTGCTTCTGCTCAAACATATCGGGACCGAGGAAGGATTCCCGCTGGTCAAAACAATAAAGCAACTGACCACCCGGCTGGCCAATGAGGTTACAATTCAGCGCTCCCTGCTCCACTCCGGGCTGGCGGAGCTGCGGCCTGCCATGCACGCGGTGAACGTGGCGGAGCTGCTCTCCGAGGTGCGGACACTCTTTGCCACCCATTCCGCGGCAAAGGAAAAAACCCTGCACATCGAGTGGTTGCATGCGGATGCGCCGATCCACACCGATGGCTCCCTGCTGCTCCGCATCCTCTCCAACATGCTGACCAACGCCTTCGAGGCCTCCGAACCGGGTGACACCGTCCGCCTCTGGCTGGAGAAAGAAGAAGGCCGGCTCTGCTTCTGCGTCTGGAACCCCAAGAAGATCGACGATGCCGTCCGGCTCCGCATCTTCCAGCGCTACATCAGCACCAAGGAGGGAGTGGGCCGCGGCACCGGCACCTATGCCATGAAGCTTTTCGGCGAAAACTTTTTGGGCGGCACGGTGGATTTCTCCTCTTCGGCAACGGAGGGCACCGTGTTCCGTCTCTGCCTGCCCATCTCCCAACCTAGCTGAGAACAACAGCCCGAACGGCACGATACGATCTTCCTGCGCTCGATCATTATCGAAAACGGAAGAATGCCCCGTCTTTTTTCCGTCATCCGTGACCAAAATTTGCTGTACACCCCTTCCCGCTTTTTCATACAATACCCTTAAGAGGAAACGAAAAAGACCGTCTTTCTTTCTCCGTCAACCCCCATTACCCCGGAAACAGCTGCCCTGGAGAAGCACAACATGGCAAGAATCGTCAAGATCCGTTGGAAAATCCTTACCTGCAGCTTTACCGCGATCCTAGCGGTGACCGTGCTCATCACCATTGGCACCGTCACCACGATAAAATACAATGCCGCCAAGGAGATCGAATCCTTCCGCCAGGCAGAACTGGAGCAGACCAAGGGTATCCTGAAGGATTATGTGGATGTGGCCTATGCCACCGTGGACTCCAACTACAAAAACGCCGTGGACAAGCCCTATCTTGAAAAACGCTATGGACACCAGCTGAAAAACATTGTCGACATGGCGGTAAAGATCGTGGAGGATGCCAAGCGAAGCGATATGAACACCGAACGCGCCAAAGCCCTGGCCGCCGAAAAAATCAAGAAGCTCCGCTACGATCAGGGGACAGGATATCTCTGGATCAACGACACCGCCAAGCCCTTCCCCAAGATGGTCATGCACCCCACCGTCCCGGCGCTTGACGGCAAGTTGCTCGACGATCCCAAGTTCAACTGCGCCCTGGGCAAAGGGGAAAACCTCTTCAAGGCCTTTGTCGAGGTGTGCGAGGCCAACGGTGGTGCTGGCTTTGTCGACTATCTCTGGCCCAAGCCGACCAAGGATGGGCTCACCAAGGAGCAGCCCAAGCTCTCTTACGTGCGGCTGATTCCCGAGTGGAACTGGATCATCGGCACCGGCATCTATGTGGACGATGCGATCCCGGACGCCATTGAAAAAACAAAGCTGGATCTCGCCAAGATGCGCTACGCCGGGGGAACGGGCTATTTCTGGATCAACGACAACGGCAAGCCCTTTCCCAGGATGGTCATGCATCCCACTGTCCCGGCGCTTGACGGCAAGGTGATGGACGATGCCAAGTTCAACTGCGCCCTGGGGAAAAAGGAAAACCTCTTCAAGGCTTTTGTCGAGGTGTGCGAGGCCAACGGTGGAGACGGTTTCGTCGACTACCTCTGGCCCAAGCCGACCAAGGATGGGCTCACCACGGAACAGCCCAAAATTTCCTATGTCCGGAGTTACAAACCCTTGGGCTGGATTATCGGCACCGGCGCCTATGTTGACAACATCGACGAAACGGTAGCCCGCAAAACCGAGGCGGTAAACGCGCAGATCAGGTCGCTGCTGACCAGAATCATCGTCACCACCTTGGTGATCCTCGCCGCAGCCATGTTCGGCCTCTACCTGATGGCCAAAAAATTCTGTGCTCCCATCGAACAGTGCGCCGAGTTTGCCGATGAGCTGGGAGAGGGAAATTTTGATGCGCGACTGACCGTCACCAGCAATGATGAGGTGGGAATGCTCGCCTCATCATTGCAAGACATGGGCACGCGCATCGTCAGCACCATGCAGGCCACCGCCGACACTGCCACCCATCTCTCCGATGGTGCCTCCCAGCAGGCATCCGCCTTGGAAGAAACCGCCGCCTCCTTGGAAGAGATGACCTCCATGACCAAGCAGAACGCCGACAACGCCGAGTCAGGCAACCAGCTTATTCTCCAGACCAAAAAAACCGTAGTCGAGGCGAACACCGACATGCAGAACCTTACCGCCTCCATGCAAGAGATCACCTCCGCCAGTCGCGATACTCAAAAAATCATCCGCACCATCGACGAGATCGCCTTTCAAACCAACTTGCTGGCCCTGAATGCCGCAGTGGAGGCGGCGCGAGCCGGGGAGGCCGGCGCAGGTTTTGCAGTGGTCGCCGAGGAAGTAAGAAATCTGGCCCAACGTGCTGCCGTGGCGGCCCGGGAAACCGCAGCCATGATCGAAACCACGGTACTCAAGATCGAGGCCGGCGATGCCCTGGCAGTCAAGACCGGTGTTGCCTTCAGCAAGGTAAGCAACGACATCGAGAAGGTCAGCACGCTCATGAGTGAAATCAGTTTGGCCTCAAAGGAGCAGGCCCACGGCATAGACCAGATCCACGGCGCCATAGGTAACATCAGCGCCGTCACCCAGCAGACCGTGGACAGCGCCCAAACCCTGCTCCAAGTGGTCAATGACTTCCATGCCAGCACCTTGGCTGCGCCGGTCAGCACGGGCAAGTCGCAGCCAAAGGTGATCCAGCAATAATTTCCGCTGGATTCACTGGGCATCAAATACCCTTGCCCGGATTATCCAGCAGGGGTATTCTCATGCCGTAAAGAAAGACAGCGGCAGCTGCATACTCCCCCTCTACCCCTTCATCCGGCTGCCCTTACTCGGAGCAACAGCCATGATCATTACCACCACCCCCTCCCTCGACGGCAAAAGAATCTCCGCCTATCTCGGCGTGGTCACCGGCGAGGCCATTGTCGGCGCGAACCTGTTCCGCGATCTCTTTGCCAGCATCACCGACATCGTGGGCGGCCGTTCCGGCGCCTACGAAAAAGAGCTGCGCCGCGCCCGGGAAATCGCCTTTGAAGAACTCACCACCACGGCGGGCCAGCTCGGGGCCAATGCCGTGGTCGGGGTGGATATCGACTACGAGGTCTTGGGCGAAAGAAACGGGATGCTCATGGTCAGCGTCAGCGGCACCGCTGTCAGAGCGGAGTAAGATGCCGCCATGACCGACATACCAAAAACCGTCCCGCCCCTTGTCATTTATCTGTTTCTGGTGATCGGCCTGCTTTCCGCCGTGGCTTTTCGGCTGCTGACCATCATCAACACCTTCTCCCCCGCCCTGATGCGGCCGGTCTGGTATTTCGGGGTCATCGGCTACATCTTCTTTTTCGCCTACCGCTACCATATCTCCGAAAAACGGAAAAACGCCATCCGCGCCAACCGGCTGCTGGAAAAGATCCAGGGCCAGGGCGAGATCACCGCCGAAGACCGGGCCCTCATCGCCTATGTGCTCTCCTCCATCATCAAGTCCAAGGAAAACCTCAACTATCTGTTTATCTTTGTTCTGTCCATTGCCGCGGTTGGCGTGGACATCCTTCTCGCCCTCCAGGGTCATTGACGGAATACAGAGTACTCTGTATTCTGTATCCAAAGAAAGTCAACCCCCTTGTATTTTACGGTTTTTCCATTATAAAAAGGCGTTGCTGCCCTGTGGAAAAACCTTACGGATGGATACCGAAACGCCATGAAAACGATTCTGGTGGTGGACAACCACCCTGTTGTCCTAAAACTGCTCGTGGAGTTCCTGAAAAAACAGGGGCACGAGGTGATCACCGCCGAAGACGGGCTCGCAGCCCTGGAGGTTCTCAAAAAGGTAAGGCCGGACATCGTTTTTACCGACCTGATCATGCCCAACATCAACGGAGAAAAGCTCTGCCAGGTTATCCGCAGCCGTCCCGAGCTGAAAAAGATCCGCATCATCATCTACTCGGCCACGGTGCTGGAGGATGAAACCAACATCCTCAACCTCGGGGCCGATGCCTGCATCGCCAAGGGTCCGTTCAAGAATACCGAAACGCATATCGCCAAGGTCATCGAGCATATCGACAACAACACCCTCCATGCATTGAAGGGCAAGATCCTTGGCGGTGAAGACCTGTACAAGCGGCATATCACCGCGGAATTGCTTTTTTCCAAACGGCATTACGAGATTATCTTCAACAGCATGCCCGAGGGGGTGGTGGAGTTCACCCTGGACGGCAAGATCTTCCATGCCAACGCCGCAGCCCTTGCCCTGTGCGGCCTGCGGGAGGAGGATCTGCTGGCCTCCAGCTTTCCCGAGCTTTTCAACGGAGAACACCGGGAACGGTTGCACGATCTGCTGCACACCCTTGGCCAAGACCCGGTGATCATCGACGAAACCGAGCCCCTTCAGCTCAACGGCAAAATGGTCACCATCCATTTTCTCCCCAGCAGGGATGAGTCGCACGCCTTCATCATCGCCATCATGCGCGATCTCACCGAAAAGATCGCGACGACCCGGGAGCTTGAACTGCTGCGACGCCAGCAGGAACGCATCCTCAACGCCGTTGGCGAAGGGATCTTCGGCCTTGATACCCAAGGGCGCATCACCTTTGCCAACCCGGCAGCCCTCGCCCTGCTGGACTATGAACACCATGAACTGGTGGGCAACAGCTTGCGGGAGATCGTCCATGCCTGCAAGCAGGAGGAAGAGGAATGTTCGGAAAAAAGCTGTCCGATCTGCGCGGCGAGCCAGGACGGCATTATGCGCAAGGGCACCGAAACCTTCTGGCGCAAGAACGGAACGAGTTTTCCGGTTCGCTACACCAGCAACCCGATTGTGGAAGATTATGAAATCCTGGGCACGGTGGTCGCCTTCGCCGATATCACCGAACGCAAGAAAATGGAGGAAAGGCTGCGGGAATCGGCCATGACCGATGAACTCACCGGGCTCTTCAACCGCCGCGGTTTCATGGCCCTGGCGGACAAGCTGATCAAGATCAGCGTGCGCGACAAAAACGACCTGCTGCTCATCTATATCGATTTTGACAACCTGAAATGGATCAACGATTCCCTGGGGCACAGCGTGGGCGATCAAGCCATCGTTGAAACCGCCACCCTGCTCAGCGATACCTTCCGGCTGGCGGATGTTGTCGCGCGGTTGGGCGGAGACGAATTTGTCATCCTCTGCACCGACAACTCGGCGCTGGGCAACGAGGAAACCATTCTCAGCCGGTTGAGCGAAAATATCGAAAAAACCAACAGGCTGGCAAGCCGGCAATACCCGCTCTCCGTCAGTGTCGGGGTGGGCCGCTACGAGCATCAATCGCCCTGCTCCATCGACGAGCTGCTCCGCCGGGCAGACCGGGCCATGTACAAAAACAAGGAAGACAAAAAGGCCCGTCATCAGGACGGCTATAAACTTTAGGAGCCAGCACTGCTTTTTTTGAACACCCGTTTTTCCCGTTCCATTTTTCACCAATGGTTGTTATGGTAATAATTATCATTAACTTTTTTAAAGGTGGAATATGGAAATCAATGTTGACAGAAACGTCGTTGAATTCAAGCCGGGCAACGCCCGGGAAACCGCGGCCATGGAACTTCTCTGGCGGGTTATTGTGGACTGCCTGCGGGAAAACAAGAAGCTGGTTCCCATCGGTGAGTACATCCCGGCCAAGGAAAACCTGGCCCGCTTTGTCATCGAGGGGATTCCCGGCGGCAAAACCCAATGGTCGGACCAAAAGGCCGCGGCGGACAACACCTATTACTGTTCCGTCTGCAACAAGTACATGAATGTGAAAAAGGACAGCGAGATCCCGAAATGCTGCGGCAGGAACATGGAGACCATGGACTGATCCGCGCCTTAACGATCCAGCCTCAAAAGGAGATCCATCATGGACAAATATGAATGCCCCTGCGGCTATGTCTACGACCCGACGGAAGGTGATTACGAACACGGCATCGAACCGGGCACCGCCTTTGCCGACCTGCCCGATGACTGGGTCTGCCCCAAGTGCGGAGCGGAAAAGGATAATTTCTACAAGGCCTGAACGCCCGCGCCGCGCCCTCTGCCCCATCCCGCCCCCTGGAAAGCCAAGTCCTCCCCGGTTTTCAGGGGGTATTTTTTCCCGCCCCCTTGCTAATCCCGCCGTTTGTTTTCATACTCTTTATAGCGCCAGCCCATTTCAAGGCGGAAGTCAATCGCACCGGCAAGCGAGGTGTTGTCCCATGTCCAAAACGATCAAGATTCTCGGCGCGGGCCCGGCAGGGCTCACCGCGGCCATCGTCCTGCAAAAAGCGGGCTGCCAGGTGCAGGTCTATGAGAGAAATCGGGATGTGGGGAGGGTTTTTTACGGCGACCTGCAGGGGCTGGAAAACTGGTCGGAGGAGCGCGATGTGCTTGAGGAGTTCCAGGCGCTTGGCCTGGCCATCAACTTCGACTGCACCCCCTTTTCCGCACTCACCGTGTTCAACGGCGAAAAAAAATGGCCCTTCACCTCCTCCAGGCCGGGATTTTATCTGATCCGGCGCGGAGCCATGGCGGGCAGCCTTGATCAGGGCCTCAAGGAGCAAGCCCTGGCTGCCGGAGCCGCCATTTTTTTTGAACAAACCCTCAACCCCGCCCAGGCGGATATCGTCGCCACCGGCCCCCTGGCGCGCCACCGTTTTGCCATCGACAAGGGCATCGTCTTCAAGACCAGCCTTCCCGATGCGGCCTACGGCCTGGTCAACGACATGGCCGCCTATAAAGGATATGCCTACCTTCTTTTTGCCAAGGGGTATGGCTGCCTCTGCACCGTGCTCTTTGACAATTTTTCCGAGGTGAACCGCTGCCTGGCGGAAACGGAACGGATCTTCCGGAAGTTTGTCGACTTCGACATGGAGGACCCAAAACCAGTGGGCGGCATGGGCGGTTTTCTCCTGGCCCCGGTTTTTGCAAAGGATCATTCCCTGCTGGTGGGCGAGGCAGCGGGGCTGCAGGACATGCTCTGGGGTTTCGGCATCCGCTCCGCCGTGATCTCCGGCGGTCTGGCCGCGCACAGCATCATCAGCGGCGGCAGCTACCCGGAATCAGCCCGGCGCCGCTTTCTCGCCAAACAGAAGGCCGGCCTGGTCAACCGCTATCTCTGGGAGCGGTTGGGGTGCGACAACTACAGCCTGATCATGGACCGCATCGACCGCGGCGGGGATCATCGTAAATTTTTTCAGGATTTCTACAACCTGAACCTCCTGCACCGGCTCGCCTATCCTTTTGCTTTCCATTCTTTAAAAAAAAGGTACAATCTCGTTGCCGAGGATGAGCGATAATCCCGGAGAGCCTTTTTTTACAACCTTAACGTAGACTCCAGCCATGAACATCAACAACGAAGATCAGGCCCGCGAGGCCATCGCCCTCTGGCAGTCGGACCCGGCCAAGGCGCAGCTCAAAAATCTGCGGCTGGCCCTGGAATCCCTGGAACTCAGCCAGATGTACTATGAACAGAAAGGCAACGAGCAAGGCGCGGCAAGGGCTGCGGCCTGCCAGACCATCCTCGCCAGCCGCATCGCCGAAATCGATGCCGAATAGGCAAGGGAGCGCGCCATGCACACCATTTTCACCACCACCGGCCTGGTCCTCTCCATTCTCGGGCTTGCCATCTCCGTGGCCTTCTGGATCCCCAGACTCTGCAACCGGACCCGGCTCAAAGAGATGCTCGGCTCCAGATACCCCATCGTCTACGTGGTCTATGTCGCCAACGGCCCCATGCTCCTGCTGCTTGGCGTCATCCTGCTGATCTTCTTCCGCTGACCAACCCAACCAGATAAGGAAATATAATGAGCACTGAAACATCATACGGCTGGAACGCGGCCTCTGGCATGACCCTGCTGGCCAAACTCAAAAGCGACCTCAAGGCTGCCATGCTGAGCAAAAACGAGGCGGTCAAGGGGGCGTTGCGCATCATCATCAGCGAATTCCCCACCAAGATCACCACCCCCATCACCCTGGAGAGCGGCAAGAAGAGCACCCGGGCCAAGCGGGACGACGAGATCACCGACGACGACATCATCAGCCTGATCATGGGGTTGTGCAAGTCGGAACGGCAGACCCTGGAGTACAAAAAAGAAACGACCTCGGAGTACCTAGAGATCCTGGAGGCATACCTGCCCAAGATGGCCACGGAAGAGGAGATCGCAGCCTGGGCCAAGGAAAACATCGACCTTTCCCAGTTCAAGAGCCCCATGCAGGCCATGGGCCCGGTCATGAAGCATTTCGGCAAGGCAGCGGACGGCAATATGGTGAAAAAGGTGCTGGCGGGTATGGCGGGCTAAATCTCAGACCCCTTCCGCCAGCAAGGCCTTGAACTCCTCATCGTCCAGGGCCTCTTTTTCCAGCAGGGTTTTCGCTATCTTTTCCAGCAAGGGCCGCTGTTCGACCAGGGTCTTTTCCACCCCGACCATACGTTCATCGATGATCTTGCGCACCTCCTCGTCGATGAGCAGCGCGGTCTGGTCGCTGAACTCCTTCTGCTGGAACAACCCCTGCTGCAAAAACTGGTTGGCCTGTTGCAGGTAGGTGACCTGGCCGAGTTTCTCGTTCATCCCATACATGGCCACCATGCTGCGGGCGATGTCCGTGGCGCGTTGCAAGTCGTTCTGGGCGCCGGTGGTGATCTCGTTGAAGATGATCTTTTCCGCGCCCCTGCCCCCCAGCAGCACGTCGATTTTTTCCAGCAGCTCGGTCTTGGACATCAAAAACCGGTCCTCGGTGGGCAGCTGCATGGTGTAGCCCAGGGCGCCGATGCCGCGAGGCACAATGCTGATCTTGTGCACCTTTTCCGCACTCTTGCGGAAGGTGGCCACCAGGGCGTGCCCGGTTTCGTGGTAGGCGACGGTCTTCTTCTCCGTCTCGTTGAGCACCCGGTTTTTCTTCTCCAGCCCGGCAACGATCCGGTCGATGGCCGCTTCAAACTCCGCCGCCTCCACCTGCTCCTTGCCCTTGCGCACCGCGAGCAGGGTCGCCTCGTTGACCAGATTGGCAAGATCCGCCCCGGTAAAACCAGGGGTGCGGCGGGCGATGATCTCCAGATCAACCCCGGGCGCGAGTTTGATCCCCTTGGCATGCACCGCCAGGATGGCCACCCGCTCCTTGAGATCGGGCCGGTCCACCAGGATATGCCGGTCGAAACGGCCAGGCCTGAGCAAGGCCGGGTCGAGAATCTCGGGCCGGTTGGTGGCGGCGAGGATCACCACCCCCTTGTTCACCTCAAAGCCGTCCATCTCGGCCAGCAGCTGGTTGAGGGTCTGCTCCCGCTCGTCGTGGCCGCCCATCATGCCGCTGCCCCTGGCCTTGCCCAGGGAATCCAGTTCGTCGATGAACACGATGCAGGGCGCCTTGGCATTGGCCTGCTCGAACAGATCGCGCACCCTGGCCGCACCCAACCCCACGAACATCTCGATGAAATCCGAGCCGCTGATCGAGAAAAACGGCACCCCGGATTCCCCGGCCACCGCCTTGGCCAGCAGGGTCTTGCCCGTGCCCGGAGGGCCGACCAGGAGAATGCCCTTGGGAATCTTGGCGCCCAGCCGGGTGAATTTTTCCGGGGTCTTCAAAAACTCGATCACCTCGGCCAACTCCACCTTGGCCTCCTCCTGGCCCGCCACCGACTTGAAATCCACTCCCAAATCGGTCTGGGCGATGATCTTGGCCTTGGACTTGCCCAGGGTCATCATGCCCCCCGCCCCTGCCTGGCCCATGCGTTTCATCATGAACATCCAGATCCCGACGAAAAAGAGGGTGGGCAGGATCCAGGAAAGCAGAGTGCGCAAAAAGGTGTTTTCGTTGGCCGCGATGATGTCCACCCCGTATTTTTCCAGGAATTCCACGAGGTTCTTGTCATCTACGCGCGGGGTCACAAAGAGGGCCTTGGGAAACATGGGCTCTTTCTTGTCGCTCTCTACCTTTTCATACCCCTTGAGCAGGGTTGAGGAGATGACCACGGAATTGATCTTTTTTTCCGCCACGTAATTCTTGAACTGGCTGTAGGAAACATTGTTGATCTGCGGCGAAAGCCAGTTCTGGAGGAGGATGAAGATGGCCAGGGCGATGAAGAGATAACTGAGAGAAAACTGGAATTTTTTTTCCATGACCACCCCGATCTTTGTATTATGGCTTGGTCCGGCAATGGGGAAACCCTTTTCTTCCCTGCCCACCCTTGTGTTTCATGGTATAAGAGAATTACTTTTTTTGCAAAGCAGCAGAGTGGAGCCCTTGAAAAAATGAATCCCGCGGATGAGATAGTCCAGATCGTCGACGAACAGAATCAGGAGGTGGCGCATGTGCCCAGACGGGTGATGCGGGAGGGGTGCCTCATCCACCGGGCTTGCTACATCCTGGTCTTTAACCGGCAACGGGAAATCTTTGTCCAAAAAAGGACCATGAGCAAGGATATCTATCCCGGCTACCTGGATGTCGCCACCGGCGGCGTGGTCCTGGCCGGGGAATCCTACGAGCTTTCCGCCAAGCGCGAGCTGGCCGAGGAGCTGGGCGTGCGCAAGGCCTCCCTCCGCCGCCATTTCGATTTTTACCATGAGGCCGTCAACAACCGGGTCTGGGGCAGGGTCTTTTCCTGCCTGGCCGAGGGCCCGTTCGTCCTCCAGCCGGAAGAGGTGGAGGATGGGTTTTTTCTCGGGATGGATGCGGTGCAATCCCTGGCCACCTCTGAAAAATTTACCCCGGATGGCCTGATGGTGCTGAAGCGATTTATGGCCGACCATGCGCTCGTTCTTTAAAGCCCTCCTCGATCTTCTGCTGCCCTCCTTCTGTCTTGCCTGCGAAAAACCGCTTGGCCCGGCGCCGGAGCTGTTGTTCTGCCCGGATTGCCTGGGCAGGCTTCAATACATCGCCAGCCCCCTTTGCCCCTGTTGCGGCAGAATCTATCTCAAGGCGGCGGGGGGCGACCATCACTGCGGAGCCTGCCTCGCCGCTCCAACCCATTTCAGCCGGGCCAGGGCGCTCTTTCTCTACGAAGAACCTCTGAAAGAGGTGGTCCACCGCTTCAAGTACCAGGGGAAAACCGCCTGTCTGCCCAGCTTCGCCAGGTTTGCCCAAAACCTGCTCCGGCAGCCCCATCTGGCCGAAGTGACCGGGGCGGACTGGATCATCCCCGTGCCCTTGCACCAAAAACGGTTGCGGGAACGTGGCTTCAACCAGGCCCTGCTTCTGGCCCGCGCCTTCTTCCCCAAAGACCACCGGGTTAGCCCCGACCTCCTGATCCGTTCCCGGCCCACCGAGCCGCAAACCAGTTTCAATGGAGCAGCCCGCCGCACCAATCTCAAAAATGCCTTTGCGGTTGCTGCACCGCAAAGGCTTGCCGGAAAAAGGATTCTCCTTGTCGATGATGTGTTCACCACCGGCACCACGGTGAACGAGTGCGCCAGGGTTCTCAAAAAAGCCGGAGCTGCCGAGGTGATGGTGCTGACTCTGGCCAGGGTAAAGGAAGACTATTAAATTCTTGGCAGCGGGAAAAATCCGGTTTACCCTGTAGCCATCAACCGATCAGGAAATATGCCCATGAACGCACATACTCTTGCCAGCCTTGCCGCCCTTGTTGTTGCCGGTCTGACCTTTGCCGTTATGGTGAAAAAACAGCGGGAAATCGACTGCCCGTCCTGACTGCTGATCTACGCAACCATTGGTATGGGTCTCATATCATATTATCTCTTCACTTTTTTTCTCTGATTTCCTGGGGCAGACATGCACGTTGCCGGAAAACCCTACCGAACCATCTGGCCGTCTGAGACAGACAGCTCCGTGATTAAGATTATCGACCAGCGCCACCTGCCCCACCGCTTTGTGGTGGAGGAGCTGCGCACCGTCGATGAGGTCTGCACGGCCATCCGGGAGATGCATGTGCGCGGCGCCGGGCTTATCGGCGCCACGGCCGGGTTTGGCATGCACCTTGCCGCCCTCACCGCGCCGGAGCATGACTTTGCCGGGTTTATGCAGAAAGCCGCCGAGGATCTGATCCAAACCCGGCCCACAGCCAGCAATCTGGCCTGGGCGGTGAAGCGGCAGCTTGAGGCCATGGGGCAGGAAGAAACCCTTACGGCAAAACGGTCACGGGCCTATGCGGTTGCCTGCGAGATCGCCGACGAGGACGCGGAATTCTGCCGGAGGATCGGGGAGCACGGCAAGGAGATTATCGGGGCGATCAGCCGGAGGAAAAACGGCGGGGTGGTGAATATCCTCACCCATTGCAATGCGGGCTGGCTTGCCTTTGTGGATTACGGTTCGGCCACCGCCCCCATCTACGCCGCCCATGCCGCAGGGATCAAGGTGCATGTCTGGGTGGACGAGACCCGCCCCTGGCTGCAGGGGGCCAAGCTCACCGCCTGGGAACTGAAGGAGGAAGGGGTGCCCCACACCCTGATCGCCGACAACACCGGAGGCCATCTCATGCAGCACGGCCTTGTTGACATGGTCATCGTCGGCACGGACCGCACCACCCGCAGCGGCGACGTGGCCAACAAGATCGGCACCTATCTCAAGGCGTTGGCCGCCCGCGACAACAAGGTGCCCTTTTATGTGGCCCTGCCCTCCTCCACCTTTGATTGGACAATTCGGGATGGTCTTGCCGAGATACCCATCGAGCAGCGGAGCGGACGGGAGATCACCCATATCCGGGGCTTGAACGAGGCGGCGGAAATGACCACCATCGCCATCGCTCCGCCGGATACCCCCTGCGTGAACTACGGGTTTGACGTCACCCCGGCCAGGTTGATCACCGGGCTGATCAGCGAACGCGGGGTCATGGCGGCCAGCGAAGAGGATATCCTGCGGTTGTACCCGGAGCAGAGGTAAAAAAAAACCTAGTCCTTTATTTTTATATGCAGTTTAAATCCCATTGGCCCGCCGCCGAGCACCGGAGAGGCTGCCGAAAAAGGGCTTTGCACTGTTTGAGGCGCAGCCGAGTTTGCAAAGCCCCGGCAGCATCGAGGAGCACAGGGCATCCCGCCGTAGGCGGGACAAGGGACACAGGGTGCCCTTTCTTTGGTTCGTTTCTTTGGGCAAGCAAAGAAATGAACAGAAGGCGGAAGAGGCACGACTAAAGCGAGACTATGTAGCAGATACAGCGCGCTGTGCCCGCTAAGCTCAAACCAACCCCAGGCTTTCCATGACCGTCTCATGGAACAAGGGCCTGAACTCCTTGATCCGGGGATTCTCCCGGCTGGGATGGACCCGGTTGCTCAAAAGAACCATGACCAGATCACGGGTCGGGTCGATCCAGAAAGAGGTTCCGGTGAAGCCGAGATGGCCCACGCTGGTGGGGGCGAGATACTTGCCCCCGGTTGAGCCGGTGGCGGAAGGGGTGTCAAAGCCGAGCGCCCAGGTGGAGCCCGGGATGTTTTGGCGGGTCAAAAACCGGCCAAGATCGCTTGCCTGGTAGCAGGGATGTTCCTTGCGGCCCTGCCATTGATCCAACAGCTGCTCTCCCATCTCCAGCACCCCGCCGATGGTGCCGAACAACCCTGCATGCCCTGCCACCCCGCCCAGGGCGGAACAGTTTTCATCGCTCACCTCGCCGCAAAGAACCCTCTTGCGATAATCACACTCTTCCGTTGGGGCGATGTGTCCCTTTTTCGTGGCCACTCCTTCCGGGCCAAAGAATATCTCTTCCGCGATCCCCAGCGGCTGGGCGATCTTTTCCCTGAAAAACCGGGCCAGTTCCAGGCCGCTTTTCTTTTCCACGATCAGACCGAGCAACATGAAGCCAAGATCGCTGTAGACGGATGTGCTGCCCGGTTCATAGGCCGGTGGCTCCGAGGCAAGCAGGCTTAAAAGCGCCTCCTTTCTTTGTTCCTCCGGAAGCCGGACAAGTTCGAGATAATAGGGCTTATGGGCCGCAAAGCCGGCACAATGGCAGAGAAGATCCTTGATGGAAACCCTGTGCAGGAAAGATGGTTGTGTCTGGGGAAGGATACCGGAAACCAGATCTTCAAGCTGGAGGCGCCCCTCTTTCAACAGGCACAATACAGCCAGGGTGGTGGCCAGGGGTTTGGTCAGCGAGGCAAGGTCGTAGATCGTAGCCTCGTCAACCCTGTTTTCCTCGCTGTAGGTGGTGTATCCGTATGTTTGGATTACCCGTTTTCTCTTCTCCACCCCCCCCCAGGCAACACCCATGGCAGCCCCGGGAAAGGTCCGGCTCTGAACTGCCTTGTTGAATATTTCGTAACATCTTGATATTAATAAATTATTTATATTTTTTTCCATATTTTCAAAAGATATCCTTCTCTCTTGCATCCGGCGTTGCAAAAATGGGTGTTCCGGCGCCTCGAAAATAGCCATAATACAGTATCTTTTTATTTATTATCATTGAATTTTTTTTGATTTTACACTATGTTTTTGTAGTTATTATTTCATAATTCGGGCCTGGGCTGTATTTTTTTATATTTTTTAATAAAATCAAATAATTAAAAGGTTTTTATTATCTTGATTAGGCCAAGACCATCACAGGCTCTTATCAACACCTTCTCAACCCTGTCTCCCGGTTATCTGTTTACTCTGTTTTTAAAACCTGTTGATAACTTGTTTTTTAATTCTTTCCCTTTTTTGCCAAGCCTTGTTCACTTAAAAAATATATAAATTATTCGGTTAGTTACAGATGTTTTAAACATATCAACACCCTTAATAACCATAATTTTTTAAAAACTAGAAAAACAACTACTACTGCATGGAGTGTCCCCTATGTCCCTTATTTTTAATATCTCCCGAGATGATTTTTTAACCGGACTTGCTTCCCTGCAAAATGTAACCGGTAAAAAGGGAAATATTGCCATTCTCTCCAACATCCTGATCGAATCCCAGAACGACTCGCTTCTTCTGACCGCCACGGATCTGGAGATTGGCATTAGGAACAGCCTGCCCGCGGAGATACTTTCCAAAGGATCCATCACCCTGCCTGCCAAGAAACTCTTTGAAATAGTCCGGGAGTCCGGCGCGGATCAGATCCATGTCGAGATCATGGAAAACAACTGGGCAAAGATCAGCGCGGATTCCACCGATTATAAGCTGGCCGGCATGCCCAGCGGCGAGTATCCGGCTTTTCCCGAGTACGATGAAAACAATCTGGCCTCTCTGGCCAGCGACAAGATCAAGGAACTCATCGATAAAACGATTTATTCCGTGGCTCCGGAAGGAGAATCCCAATTCAACCTCACCGGCGTTCTGGTGGAAAAGGATGTGGCAGACGGCAAGAACATGCTCCGCATGGTTTCCTCGGACGGGCACCGTCTTTCCCTGTGTGAAAGCACGGTGGAGAGCGATCTGGGCGGGTTGAAGATGGAAAAGATCATCCTCATCCCCAGAAAGGGCATGCAGGAAATCAGAAAATTCGCGGAAGGGTCGGCAGAGCTGAAGATAGCCTTTGAAGAAAAACAGGCGGTCATCAAAACAGACCATTCCATCATCGTTGTCCGTCTGATGAATGGTGATTTTCCGGATTATAAAAACATCGTCAATATGATCAAAAAAGAAAAATTCATCGAATTGAACCGGGTGCAATTCATGAATTCGATGAAGAAGATGAATCTCTTCACCGAAGACCGCTATAACGCGGTGCAGTTTCAGATCAAGCCAGGCAAACTGGTTCTTTCCTCGCAAAGCATGGACATAGGCAGCGCCAAGGATGAGATCGGCATCACCTATGATGATTCTCCCTTGAAGCTCGGCTTCAACGGCAAATATTTCATTGAATCCATGCAGGTCATGTCCAGCGACACCATCAAGGCCTATATCAATTCGGAAGAAAGCCCCTGTATGATCCAGGGCGATGATGATCCGGGTTTTATCAGCATCATCATGCCCATGAAGATATAGCCGGAACCATCCACTGCACGATTCACTTTTTAGAAAATACTAGAAGAGGGCTCATACTTTGACTGAAGGACAGAACAACTACGGAGCGGATCAGATCAAGGTTCTTTCCGGCCTTGAGGGCGTCCGGATGCGGCCGGCCATGTACATCGGCAATACGGCGGAAGAGGGGCTGCACCATCTCATCTACGAGGTGGTGGACAACAGCATCGACGAGGCCCTGGCCGGACACTGCACGGACATCAAAGTAATCTTTCATGCGGACGGCAGTTGCAGCGTCGAGGACAACGGCCGCGGCATTCCGGTGGAGATGCACCCAACCGAGGGGGTTTCCGCCCTGGAGCTGGTCATGTGCACCCTGCATGCGGGCGGCAAGTTCGACCACTCCACCTACAAGGTTTCCGGCGGCCTGCACGGCGTCGGTGTTTCGGTGGTCAACGCCTTGAGCAAATGGACCACGGCCGAGATCAAAAGAAACGGCAAAATCCATCGTCAGACCTATCACTACGGTATCCGCCAAGGCGACATGGAAACCTTCGGCGAGTCGGACAAGACCGGCACCAAGATCACCTTCATGCCGGACCCGGAGATATTCAAGGAAACCACCGAGTTCAAATACGACATTATCCAGGCCCGCATGCGAGAAGTGGCCTTTTTGAACAAGGAGGTCAAGATTATCCTCCACGACGAACGCACCGGGGCCGAGGATATCTTCCACTTCGAAGGCGGCATCGTCTCCTACATCGAATACCTCAACCGCAACCGGACCCATATCCATCCCGACCCGGTCTTTATCGCCGGGGAAAAGGACAATGTCCAGGTGGAGATAGCGTTTCAGTATTTCGACGGCTACTCCGAGCGGCTCTTTTCCTTTGTCAACAACATCAACACCAAGGAAGGCGGCACCCATGTCGCCGGGTTTAGGGGTGCATTGACCCGGTGCATCAACCGCTACGCCAGCGACGACGTGGTGCCCAAGAACATGAAGGAGAAGATGGGCGGCGACGATGTGCGCGAGGGACTCACCTGCGTGGTCTCCGTCCGCGTTCCCGACCCGCAGTTCGAGGGGCAGACCAAGACCAAGCTGGGCAACAGCGAGGTCAAATCCATCGTGGAAGCGGTGTGCCACGAAAAGCTCTCCATCTACCTGGAGCAGAACCCGCAGATAGCGAGAAAAATCCTCACCAAGGTGGTGGATGCGGCCCGCGCCCGCGAAGCAGCCCGGCGCGCCAAGGAACTCTCCCGCAAGAAAGGCTCGGGCCTCGATCTGCTGATGGCGGGCAAACTGGCGGAATGCCAGTCCAAGGATCCCAAGGACCGGGAGATCTTCCTGGTCGAGGGTGATTCCGCGGGCGGCTCGGCCAAACAGGGGCGGGACCGCTCCGTGCAGGCCATCCTCCCCTTGCGCGGCAAGATCATGAACGTGGAAAAGGCCCGCTTTGACAAGATCCTCTCCAGCGAGGAGATCAAGCAGATCATCTCGGCCCTTGGCACCGGCATCGGCCGCGATGATTTCGACCTGGACAAACTCCGCTACCACAAGATCATCATCATGACCGATGCGGACGTCGACGGCGCCCATATCCGCACCCTGCTCCTCACCTTCTTCTACCGGCAGATGCTGCCCCTGGTGGAGAACGGCAATATCTACATCGGCCAGCCGCCCCTGTATCGTTTGGGCCGCGGCAAGAAGGAACAATATTTTTCCGGCGAGGAAGAGCTCAACCAGTATCTCTTCGCCCAGGCCAGCACCAGCGTGCAGGTGACCGTGGGCGCAAGCACCGAGAAGATGGCGGGTGAGGATCTCATCGGCTTGCTGAAAAATCTTTCCGGCTATCAGAAGATCATCGAGTATCTGACCCGGATCAACCTCTGGGAAGAGATGGTCCATTTCCTGCTCGACAACGACATCACCTCGGCGGATCAGTTTGAAGACCGGAATCTGGTGGAGCACCTGCGGGAAGAGCTGCTGCACAAGGATCTGATCCTGGGCGCCATCCGCCCTTGCCGCTGGCGGCCGAGCTGCTGGGAGTTCGACGCGGCCATCAAGGACAAGGCCCACATGATGATCACCGTTGGCCCCCAGATCCCGCTGATCAGCGAGTACCGCTCCGCCATCCGGCAGTACGGGCAGATCAAAAAGTATCTCACCACCGGTTTCACCGTGGAGACCGCCAACAAGGAGATCGTGGCGCCCAATTGGCAGGAGCTGCTCACCATCGTGCGGCAGGAGTCCTTCAGGGGCAGCAATCTCCAGCGCTACAAGGGTCTCGGTGAAATGAACCCCGAGCAGCTCTGGGACACCACGATGAACCCGGAAAAACGGACCCTGCTGCGGGTGAGCATCGACGATGCGGCCTTGGCCGACGACATGTTTACCTGCCTGATGGGTGATAAGGTTGAGCCGAGGCGGGATTTCATCCAGAACCATGCCCTTGAGGTTGCGGACCTCGATATTTAGCCCCATGTAATTTTATCCCCCCTCCCTTAAAGGAGGGGGCAAGGGGGATGGTGAAGCTGCAACCAGCCAGGATGACAGCGAGTTCCCCCTCTCCCTAACCCTCCCCCGCCAGGGGGGAGGGAACTTAAGAGACTCAGGTGTAACACATTGAGGATGGTCTCCATCCACCGCCGCAAAAACTGCTGAACAAGGATTTTTAATATGTCGGAAGAAATGACTCAAAATTTGCCGATCTCTTCGATCTCCATCGAAAAGGAACTTAAGAAATCCTACCTCGATTACGCCATGAGCGTCATCATCGGCCGGGCCCTGCCCGATGTGCGGGACGGCCTCAAACCCGTGCATCGCCGCGCCCTCTTTGCCATGCGCGAGCTGAGCAACTTCCACAACCGGCCCCATCTCAAGTCGGCGCGTATTGTCGGTGATGTTATCGGTAAGTACCACCCGCACGGCGATACCGCGGCCTACGACACCATCGTCCGCATGGCCCAGGATTTTTCCATGCGTTACCCGCTGGTTGACGGCCAGGGCAACTTCGGTTCGGTGGACGGCGATTCCCCTGCGGCCATGCGGTACACCGAAGCGCGGATGACCAAGATCGACCAGGAGATCATCGCGGACCTTGAAAAGGAAACCGTTGATTTCGTGCCCACCTACGACAACTCCCACCAAGAGCCGGTGGTTTTCCCCTCCAAGATCCCGAATTTATTGATCAACGGCTCGTCTGGCATCGCGGTGGGCATGGCCACCAATATCCCGCCCCACAATCTGGTGGAGGTGATGAACGGCCTCATCGCCATGATCGATGACCCGAATATCACGGTCAACCAGCTCATGGACCATATCACCGGCCCCGATCTCCCCACCGGCGCCTATATCTGCGGCAGGGCAGGCATCCGCGAGGCCTACGAAACCGGGCGCGGCTCCATTCTCATGCGCTCGAAAACCGATGTGGAGAAGAGCAAGAGCGGCCGGGAATCCATCATCATCACCGAGATCCCCTACCAGCAGAACAAGGCGTTCCTCATCGAGAAGATCGCCCTGCTTGTTAAGGAAAAGCGGATCGAGACCATCGCCGAGGTGCGCGACGAATCCGACCGCCACGGGATGCGCATCGTACTCGACCTGAAAAAGGACGCCATCGCCGAGGTGGTGATCAACCAGCTCTATAAGCTGACCCCGTTACAGCGGAGCATGGGCATCATCCTCTTGTCCATCGTCAACAACCGGCCCGAGATTTTGAACCTGCGGCAGATTCTGGAATACTTCCTCCTGCACCGCAAGACCATCGTCTACCGCCGCACCGCCTACGACCTCAAAAAAGCCGAGGAGAAGGCCCATATCCTGGAAGGGCTCAAGATCGCCATCACCAACCTCGACGAGGTGGTCGAGCTGATCAAGAAATCCGCCAACCCCCAGGACGCCAAGATCGGGTTGATCGCCCGCTTCTCACTTTCCGAGATCCAGGCCCAGTCCATCTTGGAGATGCGTCTGCACCGGCTCACCGGCCTGGAGCGGGAAAAGATCGTCAGCGAATACGAAGAATTGATGCGGCAGATCACCTGGTTCAAGCAGGTGTTGGCCGACCAGCATCTGGTGATGAAGATCATCCGCGACGAGTTCACCGAGATCATCGAGCAGTACGGCGATGAGCGGCGCACCGAGATCATCGAGGCCCCGGACGAGATCCTGCCGGAAGACATGATCATGCAGGAAGAGATGGTGGTCACCGTTACCCACGAGGGCTACATCAAGCGCAACCCGGTCGATCTCTACCGCTCCCAGCGGCGCGGCGGCAAGGGTATCAAGGGCGCCAACACCATCGAGGATGATTTCGTCAGTAACATGTACACGGCCTCCACCCACGACACCTTCCTCTTCTTCACCAACCACGGCAAGGTTTTCTGGCGCAAGGTGTACGAGATTCCGCAGGCTGGCCGCATCGCCAGGGGCAAGGCGGTGGTCAATCTGCTGGAGCTCACCGAGGGCGAAAAGGTTGCCGCCATCCTGCCGGTGAAAACCTTCGACATCCCCGAGGGCGAGGAATGCCACATCATGATGGTCACCAAGAAGGGCGTGGTTAAGAAGACGGTGCTCGATGAATTCCGCCGCCCCATCCGGCGCGGCAAGATCGCCCTGACCATCCGCGAGGACGACGAGATCCTGGGCGCGGTGCTGACCAACGGCAATAACCATATCCTGGTTGTCACCCGGGGCGGCATGTCGGTGCGCTTCAACGAGCAGGACGTCCGCACCATGGGCCGCACCGCAACCGGGGTCAAGGGCATCAACCTTGCCGAGGGCGACGAGGTGGTCTCGGTGGATGTGGTGCACGAGGGCTCCTCGGTGCTGGTGGTCACGGAAAACGGCTACGGCAAGCGGAGCGAGGTGGATGAGTACCGCCTGATCAAGCGCGGCGGCAAGGGGGTCTTCGCCATCAAGGCCAGCGAGCGCAACGGCCAAGTGGTCGGGGCCATGCAGGTCACCGATGAAGACGAGCTGATGATGATCACCAACGGCGGCAAGATCATCCGCATGCCCATGCGCGATCTAAGGGTTATCGGCCGCAACACCCAGGGCGTAAGGCTCTTCAAGCTGGACGAGGGGGAAAAGGTTGTGGCGGTTGATCGGATGGCCGAGATCATTTCCGAGGATGAGGAAGGCGGGAACGGCGAGGAGTGAGATTGATTCGCGAACTCAGCACAATGTGAGAAAACCTTGCTGCCATGAGCCGTTATTATCCTTGCAAATCTTTCACTGTGTGCGATAATTGCAAGGATGATTGAGCGATACAGCCAACAACTTGTGAAGGAGCGGCTGGAGCAGTTTCCGGCGGTGGCTCTGCTCGGCCCGCGTCAGGTCGGCAAGACGACCCTGGCGGGGATGGTCGCCGCTGGCAGGCCTTCCCTCTATCTTGATCTGGAGTCCCCGGCGGATCGCGCCAAGCTGGCCGATCCAGAGATGTATCTGGCAGGCCATGCGGACAAGCTGGTGATCCTCGATGAGGTGCAGCGGCTGCCCGCCCTCTTCGAGGTGCTGCGCGGGGTGATCGACCAGGGCCGGAGGCAGGGGCGGAAATCCGGTCTCTTCCTGCTGTTGGGCTCGGCCTCCATGGAGCTGCTCCGCCAGTCCGGCGAAAGCCTGGCCGGCCGCATCGCCTATGTGGAGCTTCCCGGCTTCAGCGTCCTGGAGGTGGAAGAACAAGACCGATTGTGGTTGCGGGGCGGTTTTCCGGAGAGCTATCTGGCCGTGAACGACCGCCGGAGCATGACCTGGCGGGAGAACTTCATCCGTACCTACCTGGAGCGGGATATCCCCCAGCTCGGCCCCAGGATACCGGCCGAGACCCTGCGCCGCTTCTGGACCATGCTCGCCCATGCCCAGGGCGGGATGCTCAATGCGGCCCAGCTTGCCAGGGGGCTTGCGGTGAGCGGCTCGACCGTGGCCCGCTATCTCGACCTGCTGGTCGATCTCCTGCTGGTGCGGCGGCTCGCGCCGTGGCATGCCAACACCGGCAAACGGCTGGTCAGGTCGCCCAGGGTATTCGTGCGGGACAGCGGCCTGGTGCATGTCCTGCTGGGAATCAGCGACATGGAGGCCCTGCTCGGCCATCCGGTGGCGGGCATGAGCTGGGAGGGGTTCGTGATCGAAACCCTGCTCGGCGCGGCCCCGAACGGCGCATCATCTTTTTTCTACCGAACCGCGGCTGGCGCGGAGATCGACCTTCTCCTGAACATTCCAGGGCATGGCCTGTGGGCGGTGGAGGTGAAGCGCGGCCTGTCGCCCCGGCTTGAAAAGGGCTTCCACCTGGCCAGGGAGGATGTGCGGCCGGATCGCTGCTTTGTGGTCTACTCCGGGGCGGAGCGCTATCCTCTCAAGGAGGGGGTGGAGGCGATAAGCCTGGCTGAGTTTGCCGGGGTGTTGGCTGGGTTGTGAACGGAATATCGGGTTATTTTGGGGGGGCAAGCCTGACCCCGTTGTTTACCCCGAGGGCTCCTCGGTGCTGGTGGTCACGGAAAACCGCTACGGCAAGCGGAGCGAAGTGGATGAGTACCGGTTGATCAAGCGCGGCGGCAAGATCATCCGCATGCCCATGCGCGATCTAAGGGTTATCGGCCGCAACACCCAGGGCGTGCGGCTCTTTAAGCTGGACGAGGGCGAAAAGGTTGTGGCGGTTGACCGCATGGCCGAGATTATTTCCGAGGATGAGGAAGGCGAGGACGTGGAAACCTCCTCCGGGGAATAAGCGCGGCAGCGCTGTTGACGGAAAGGAAAAGAACATGGCGCAATTCCAGGCAGCCGAAGAGGGGGTTGAGGTAAGCGGGCAAGCCGTTCTCGCATTCGTTAACGGGATGGAACGGTTGAAAAATAAGGCGCTGGAGATCTTGCGGGAAAACGGAATCTCGAACCCGGAAAATGGAAAGTGGTATTCACAGCAGGCGTGGCTGAATGCTTTAAAAAATATTGCCGAGGACTTAGGCCCGTACGCATTGTATTGTATCGGCGTGAGGATTCCAACGGATGCGAAATTTCCGCCGGACATCGACTCGCTTGAGACAGCGTTTGCCTCAATCAACACGGCGTATTACATGAATCATCGGGGCGGAAAGATCGGCAATTACACGTTTCAGAAATCTCCGGACGGCTCTTACCTTTTTATCTGTGATAACCCCTACCCCTGTGAATTCGATAGAGGAATCATCGAAGGCATGGGCAGAAGATTCGCCCCGGCAGGGCGCCATTTGCTATGCAGGCATGATGATTCCGCCCCGTGCAGGGACAAAGGGGATGAATCATGCATGTATCATATTGAAATTATATAAAGTATACCGCCTGGCCTGCGGTTGACGCAGGATTATTCTGGCGGTTGACTGATTCTTGGCAACGCGCCACAGGATACCCCATGACCCTTCCAGAGAAAATAGCGGTAATCGGCGCAGGCAGCTGGGGAACCGCCCTGGCCAAGCTCCTTGGCGACAAGGGGTTTGGCGTTGATCTCTGGGCCCATCGGCCGGACCATGTCGCCGGACTCCTGCGGGATCGGGAGAACACCACCTACCTCCCCGGCTTTCCCCTGCCCACCACGGTGCGCCCCACTGCGGATCTTGCGGCGGCTGTTTCCGGTAAATCGGTGGTGGTCATGGTGGTTCCCTCCCATGTCTACCGGGAGGTGTTCACCCGCCTTGCTCCCCATCTGGCTCCGAATGCCGCGATCATTTCCGCCACCAAGGGTGTTGAAAACGAAACCCTGCTTACCATGAATCAGGTCATGGGTGAGGTGTTGGCCAAGGAAAACTCCGGCTTCCGCGGACAGCTTGGGGTATTGGCCGGGCCGAGCTTTGCCAAGGAGGTTGCCGCAGGCATCCCCACGGCGGTGACGGTCGCGGCGCCTACCATCGAGGGGGCCAGGTTTTTTCAGGATATCTTTCACACCGAACGGTTCCGGGTCTACGCAGGCACCGATGTGATCGGCATGGAGCTGGGCGGGGCGCTCAAGAATATCGTCGCCATAGCGGCGGGTATCTGCGACGGTCTGGGCTACGGCACCAATACCCGCGCCGCCCTCATCACCCGGGGGCTGGCCGAGATCACCCGGCTGGGGGTGGCCATGG
>Ga0074199_1000953_pt1 | contig 32274 bp, 22 predicted proteins | sample EPASupsiteSAE347_FD_64528 | JGI IMG/M metagenome (GOLD analysis project Ga0074199, IMG submission 64528) | Bioremediated contaminated groundwater from EPA Superfund site, New Mexico - Sample SAE3-47 | ecosystem: Environmental > Aquatic > Deep subsurface > Groundwater > Contaminated ... | reverse complement strand
ATTCGGATACCGATTTCATCGCGAGTACGGTAGGCATCCTGCCGGCCGACGATCCAAGAGTGGCGATCTATATCGCCGTCGTGAAACCCAGGGCGGGCGAGATCCTGGGCGGCAGGATCGCCGCCCCCATGGTCCGCGAAGCGGCCGAAGCGGCTCTGGCGACGCTGGATATTCCGCGCGGCAAGACCCCGACGGTGACGCATTCGGGTTCGGTCAGCCTGCCTGAGCTCGATCAGGCCGTCATAGGCGACATAATGCCCGATTTGAAAAAAACCCCAAAACGGCTGTTGCTGTCGCTTCTGTCCCGCACCGACATCAAGGTGCTGGTACGGGGCGACGGTTATGTGGTACGGCAAAGCCCCGAAGCCGGATCTCCGGTGGAGCCGGGAATGACGATAGTTCTGGATCTGGAGTGAACCATGCAAAACCGCGACAGTGCCGTTCTCCTCTGGAGAGCGAACAACGACGATGAATCCCTGTTCCGCCACGCTCTGGCCGTCGAAGCGTCGATGCGCCATTTTGCGGCGCTTTACGGCGAAGATGTCGAGTATTGGGCCAGAGTCGGCCTTCTTCACGATATCGACTACCAGCGCCATCCCGAAGAGCATCTGAAACATTCAGGCCCGATTCTCCTGGCGGCGGGGTACGATGCCGCCTTCGCGCGTTCGGTCGAAAGCCACGGCTGGGGCATCTGTACCGATGTCGAACCCATACACCGCATGGAAAAGGTGTTGTTCGCCATCGACGAGCTGACCGGTTTCATCGCCGCCTGCGCCTATGTCAGGCCGAGCAGGTCCGTGCTCGACATGGAAGTGAAGTCCGTCAAAAAGAAGTGGGGTTCGGCCAACTTCGCCGCCGGAGTGCGCCGCGAAGTCATCGAAAAAGGCGCGGCGATGCTCGATATGCCCCTCGAGGAACTCATCGGGCAAACCATACTGGCCTTGCGCGCCGTCGCGGCCGATGTCGGCCTGAAAGGTACGCTCTAGGGTACGCTTCGAGAACGCTGCGCCCGAGCGGTCCTTAAGCCGGGTTGACCGGGCGGACGGCGTCGCGCTAGGCTCCCGTACCTACTGAAGGCCAAGGAAGGCACAATCTCATATGCTGGAAAAACTTTCCGAAAAATTCGTCGACGTGATGCGCGGCATCGGCGGCAAATCGCAGATAAGCGAAAAGAACGTCGAAGACGCCGTTGAACAGATCAAAATGGCGCTGCTCGAAGCGGACGTGAACCTGCGGGTCGTGCGCCGCTTCGTGAACGGCACTCTCGAAGAAGCCAAGGGCGAAAAAGTCCTGCGCTCGGTGAGCCCGGGACAGCAATTCGTCAAGATCGTCTACGACCGGATGGTCGCCCTGCTGGGCGACGAGCGCCAGGATCTCCAGCTCAAGGGCCCGGATACCCAGAGCGTCATCCTCCTTTTGGGCCTTCAGGGCTCGGGCAAGACCACCACGGCCGCCAAGCTCGCCGCGCACCTGAAAGGGAAGGGGAGGAAAGTCCTTCTCGCGGCCTGCGACCTTGTACGTCCGGCGGCAATCGAGCAGCTATCCGTACTCGGCGCCCAGATAGGCGTGCCCGTCTACAGGGAAGACACCAATGACCCCGCTCGCGTCGCCGCAGGCGCCCTGGCAAAGGCGAAGCGCGAATCCTTCGACGTACTGATCGTGGATACGGCCGGCCGCCTGCAGGTGGACGACGCCCTGATGGCCGAACTGGCCAGAGTGCGCGACGCCGTGCATCCGGTCGAATCCCTTCTCGTCGCCGACGCCATGACGGGCCAGGCGGCGGTGGATATCGCCAAGACATTCGACGAAAAAATCGGCATCACGGGCGTAATCCTGTCCAAGTTCGATTCGGACACGCGCGGCGGAGCGGCGCTTTCGCTCAAATCGGTCACCGGCAAGGCCATAAAATTCATCGGAACTTCCGAACGGCCCGACGGGCTTGAACCCTTCCATCCGGACCGCGTGGCGAGCCGCATACTCGGCATGGGCGATGTGGTCGGCCTGGTCGAGAAGGCGCAGGAAGTCTACGACCAGAAAGAGGCCGCCGAACTCGAGCGCAAGATCTCCCAGGAAAATTTTACTCTCGAAGATTATCTTGACCAGCTGGGCAAGATGAAAAAAATGGGCTCGATGAAAAATATGCTGGAGATGATCCCCGGCATGGCGGGCCAGGTCGACGAAGAGAGCATCGACAAGGCAGGAATGCGCCGCGAAGAGTCCATTCTCCTGTCCATGACCAAAAAAGAACGCAAAAACCACCTTATCATTGGCCCGGGGCGCAGGTCACGCATCGCGAAAGGTTCGGGCACATCGGTCGCCGAAGTGAACCGGCTGCTCAAGAAATTCGAGAAATCGCGCCTGATGATGAAGAAAATGGTGAAGAACAAGGGCGCAATGGCCAAAATGATGGCGTCCCAGGGCGGCAGGCCCTGAGAAGGACTTTACACGTCTTAGGTTTTCCGATAGTATCGGGCAACCAATTCGTCCGGAGAAGTATCATGTCTAGAGTATGTGATGTTTGCGGAAAAGGCACGATGTACGGAAATAACGTCTCCCATGCGAAGAACCGCACCCGGAGGACTTGGTTTCCCAACCTCCAGCCGATGAAAACCGAAATCGACGGTACGGTCCTCACGATCAAGGTCTGCACCCGCTGTCTCAAGGCCGGCAAGATAGTCAAGCACGTCTGATAGATTCGCGTATCGCGCACGATAAAGACCGCCGTCCAGGACGGCGGTCTTTTTATGCTCGTTACGGCTTTACGCACGGCCGTTTGAGTGCTCCGGGCGGCGGCCTCAGGATGCGCCTACGCGGCAAGGGCCGGAACGCTGTCTGCGTTCCGGCCCTTGCCGCCTAGATCCAGTTTGCTGTCCGGTCCGCGTGTTAGCGGCTCCAGCCATTTCCACCCATCATGCCGTTGCCCGGCATACCGTAAGTGCCGTTGCTGTTGCCGCTGCGGCCATTCATCTGGCCACGGCTATTTCCCATGGGACTGATGTTGCCCTGGCCGCCGCCGAAACCGCGTCCGCCGGCCATGCCGCCCATGCCCATGCCGAACGATCCGACCTGGGAGAGATCGATGGTCCTGTCGCCGATGCCGAGGGTGAGCGTGTGGAAGGTAAATTCGGTCTTGGAGGTTCCGACCGCGAACGCATAGCCTTCGAGTTTGACTTTGGCGCCTTCCTTGAGGCCGTCGACGAAACCGACGAGACGGTTCAGGCCCATGACGTAGTAGGTGTTGTCGCCCTGTTTTACGGCGATGCCGCCTGAGGTGAGTTCGAGAGTCCCTTCGACGGTGCTTTTCTCGAGTGTGGCGGCGCTCTGTGAGGCGATGTAGCCGCGGCCGAAATTCTGGCCGGTAATGGCCTGGGCTGAAGCCGCTCCGGTAAGGGCGATTGCGATTACAAGCGCAATAATGGTCTTTTTCATGATCTGCTCCTGTGGCCACTGTGTGGCCGATTTTTCCCGTCCCGAGGTCCGGGGCCCGATTCTTTTCTTCGGGCACCTATTTATAAGCAGACGGCGTGCCAATTATGAATCGATGGCGCATAAAATTATATAATTTTGTTATTTGCATATACTATAAATGAATATTTTCGTGTCGGCGCTTCCGCGCGAGCGAGTGCCACATGCGGATCATCGCGGGGGAAAGAATTGGCGGGAATAATCTGTCGTCTGGCGGGGAGTGTGGGAAATAAATACCCGCGGACGCCGCGAGCTGCCGCTATCGCCACAGTTGTTGCGGGTGTCGCAATCGCCGCTATCGCCACAGTTGTTGCGGGTGCCGCGAGCTGCCGCGAAAGCCGCCGCTGTCGCTGTCGCCGCGGCAAAAGCCCGGATGAAATCGGCTTTTCGGGCGTATATATGATGCGCAGTACTCAAGCCCCGAATTCAGGACGCCGATAGTACAGTACCGATCATGCAGTACCACACAACACTCAGGCGGAATCGCCCGATCATACGCAGCGTCTTCATCGTGTTTGCCGCTATCAGCGCGCTGGCTTCACTGCAGCCGCTGGCGGCGGCCGACAAAACCCCATACAGGCTTTTTCCCAACCTTTACCGCAAGGATGCGGTGCTTTCCCTGCCGGCCACCGTATCGGGCCCGTCGGGAAGATCCGACGACCTGCGCATCCGCATCCCGATCCTCGCCGGAAACACTATCGTCGCGTTCTATGGGCATCCTTCATCGGCGCGCATGGGAATTCTGGGTGAATACTCCAAGGAAGATCTGGCGACACTGCTCGATGCCTACGCCAAAATGTTCGACAGGGCGAACGGAAGGGACGGAGTCGTTCCCGCGTATTATCTCATCTATGGTACCTGCTGGCCGGGCGGAGAAATCGGGTATCTCAAGGATTCGATCCTCGAAGACTATATCCGGTATGCCGCGAGCCGGGGCATGCTCGTGTTCGTCGACCACCAGATAGGCAAATACTCGGTGCGCGAGTCGATGGAAAGGATATTGCCCTTCCTGAAGTACCCGAACGTCCATCTCGCCCTCGATCCGGAATGGCGAACCCTCAAACCGATGCAGGAGATCGGCTCCATCACCGCCGCCGAACTCAACGAAGCGCAGAGAATGATGGACAACTACATCCGCGACAACGGAATCCCCGGCGTACGGATACTTGTGGTGCACCAGTTCCAGCAACAGATGATAAAGAACAGGCAGGAAGTACGGGCCGATTTCGACCGGGTCCTTCTTGTGCATACTGCCGACGGTTTCGGGTCGCCCGCCGTCAAACTCAATTCGTACCGGCTCAACGCACAGGCCGAGAATATGCCGGTCAAAGGGTTCAAACTGTTTTTCAAGTCAGTCTTTCCGCTCGCCGGTTATGACGACCCACTCCTCACCCCCGAGGAAGTGATGGCGCTCGATCCGCGCCCCGGTCTGATCATTTACCAGTAACCCATACCGGCAACTCATACCGGCAACTCCTCAACCCCTCCCAAACCATCCTCGGGCGACAGCGCCGGTGGGCGGAAAACGTATCGCTTACCCGGCAGGCGGACATCGACATTTCTCAATAGTTTTATCGCCAAAAAGTCGATAAGATAAGAAGAGTCGTTTTGCGCGGTAATGCGCATACCTTTCGACAACTGCAAGGGGGGAAGCCCATGTTCGTATCCGCCGGTCTCCGACGGTCCTTCGCCGCAATCGCCCTGTGCGCGGCCGTATCTACCGTCACCGCGTATGATCCTCCGGCAGGCGCCTTCTTCCTACCTTCGATATCGACTCCATGGGGCGCCGCGTCCACGCCTACGGTGACCGGCGGCGACGCGCCCTGGGCTTCGAACCTCAATCCTTCAGCCCAGGCGGGCAGCCAGATGAATCGCATCGAGGCGGCCTACTCGGGTATCACCGACTACGGTACGGGAACGCAGGGCTGGGGCTCGGCGGCAAGCCTCGCGTTCAGCCTTCCGCAGGCTTATGGCGTGTGGGGCGGCTCCGCCCGCTTCTTCTCGCAGGCGCCCGGCATGACCGATATGCCTCTGGGAACCTATGGAGCGCTGCGTGCGTTTTTCGCCAAGGATCTTTTCCCGAAGTGGTACGCAGGCGCCGCCCTTGGGGTGACGATGGGCGGCTCAGGCGGTTTCGGCTGGGGCCTCGGCATGGATCTCGGCATAACCCATCTGCCGGGTGACCTCGGGCCTTTCAAGGATTTCCGCTGGGGGCTGACCGTAAGCGACATAGGCAAAGGCTATTCGACACCGCTGCCCGCTTCGGGCGCCTTCGGCACTCCAGCGCCGACTTCCTATCCTTCGGCCTTTACCCTGGGACTCGGAGCCAGGGGCTATCTCATTCGCAGCTACGACTGGAATCTCGATCTTGCCCTCGACCTGCGTTCGCCCTCATTCCAGGACCTGGACTTGGGCATTTCCACAAGTCTGGGGTTCCGGGACTTCGCGTCGGTCAGGGTAGGCTGGACGCTCGGTCTGCGTGATCTCATCGAAGGCTCCGGCCGCAGTCTTCTTCCCTCCGTCGGAATCGCGGGAACCATACCGCTCGACGGCGGGGTCAAAATTTTCGGAACGCAGTACCGGGATGCGGAATTGGGTGTCTCGGTCGCGACCGCGCCGCTGTATGGCGATCTCTGGTCTCTGGGCGCCGGCGCTTCGCTTGGATTCGGGCTCAAGGACCGTACGGCTCCCCTCATCGAGGCGCAGCTTCCCGTGCCCTTCAGGGGTACGATGTACATTTCGCCCAATGGCGACGGGATCAAGGACAATCTCGAGATACCGGTCAAAGTGACTGAGGACCGGTATCTGACCGGCTGGGTGTTCAGGATCGAAGACCGCTCGGCGGGCAAGGTCGTCAGGACCATCGGCGACGAACTCGCCAGGCCCGAAGCGTTCACGGGGCTCGAGTCCCTTGTGGACGCCGCAAAATACTCGCGAAAAACTCTTTCCGTGCCGTCCGTGCTCGTGTGGGACGGCAATGACGATTCGGGCCGCCGCGCTCCGGACGGATCCTACCTCGTAAGCATCGAAGCCTGGGACGACAACGGCAACCACAACATCGACTATATCAACTGCATGGTGGTGGTGGTCGATACGGTCCAGCCGCAGGCCGGCCTCTCCGTGCCGGGCGGGTCCCTGATTTTCAGTCCCGACGGCGACGGCAGCAAAGACGCGCTCGCATTGAGGCTTTCGGGCTCTCCGGAAAAGCTCTGGAAGCTCGAGGTAAAGGATTCCGGCGGAAAAACGGTGCGCAGCGAAGAATACCGCGATTCCGCTCCTCCCGATTTCGCCTGGGACGGTACCGCCGACGACGGCAAGAGAGTCGCTGACGACAGTTATACGCTTTCCCTTTCCACCATGGACGATTCAGGCAATGAAGCCCGGAGATCGGTGCGCGACGTGATCGTCGACACGCGCAGGCCGGAAGTTACGCTTTCCCTCGAGTCCTATGCGATGAGTCCCAACGGCGACGGCATCAAGGATTCTTTGAAAATCGGCACTTCCGTGGCTTCGTTCGACGGCCTGGAATCCTGGAATTTCTTCATCATGGACTCTGCCCGCAAGGAAGTCTGGTCCGCATCGGGCACGGGAGCCAATCCGCCCGCCGCGGCGTACGATTTCGGCGGTTATGTCGGCGGCAAGGTGCTGCCCGACGGATACTACGAAGCGGGACTCGAGCTTGCCTACGTGAACGGCTACAAGCCCCAGAGGATAGGTGAGCCCTTCCTCCTGGATTCGACGCCGCCTTCCGCGGAAGTGGGACTGGCCGACGCGAATGTCGTATTCAGTCCGGACGGCGACTCACTGCGCGACCAATTCGCCTTCACTTTCCAGGGGTCGAAAGAAGACCTCTGGATGCTCGAAATCCGCAATGCCCGCAACGAGGCTGTTCGCCTCGTGGAATTCTCCGGCGAGTTGCCCGCCCAATATCTGTGGGACGGAAGGGACGGAGAGGGCAGGACGGCGGCCGACGGCGAGTATTCCGCTTTCCTCTGGTCGATGGATAAGGCCGGCAATTCAGGGTCGGCCAGATCATCGGCGTTGCGCATCGATACCCGCAGACCGGCGCTTCGCCTGTCGATAGATCGGGATGCCTTCAGTCCCAACGGCGACGGCAAGGCCGATTCGCTTGGGCTCAGTCTGGCTTCCGAATCGAAGGACGGACTTTCGACGTGGAAACTATGGGTCGAGCCGGCCTCGGGCGGCACGGAACTCTGGTCGGCTTCGGGCTCGGGTCTTGCCGGGCTCAAGGATGCATGGACCTTTGCGGGCAAGGATTCCCGCGGCGTGACGCTTCCCGAAGGCAAGTACAGAGCCAGGGTGGCGCTCGAATACGTGAGCGGCTATGCGCCTTCCGCTCAGACTCCCGATTTCTCGATCGATGTCAGCTATCCTTCGGGCAATGTGGTTCAGGATCGGGCCGCCTTCAATCCTTCCGGCGATGAGCGCCAGTCGCGCGTTGTGTTCACGCAATCCGGCAGCGCGGAAGAGTCCTGGACAGGCGAGCTGCGTGACGCTTCGGGCGTAACCGCGCGCCGCTGGGACTTCGGATCGGCGCTTCCCGCCGAGCTGTCGTGGGACGGCGCCGGAGAATCGGGCGCCGCACTCTCCGACGGAACCTATTCCTATATTCTTAAATCCACCGACAGGGCGGGCAATGCTTTCGCATCCGCGCCGGTATCTGTGCTTCTTGATACCAAGAAGAAGCAGGCGATCCTTCTGGCCGAGCCCCGCGAGTTCAGCCCCAACGGCGACGGCGCGAAAGACTCGCTCTCGATCGCCGCTTCCTCCACCGCCTCCGAAGGTTCCGCGGGTTGGCTTTTGTCGCTGCGGGCGCAGGAAGCCGCTGGCCTCGCCTCGGGGGAAACGGTCAGGTCCTGGTCCGGAAAGGGCAGGATTCCCGCATCATTCCTGTGGGACGGCGTTCGCGCCACGGGTGTGAATGCGTCCGACGGCCTCTATTCGGCCGACCTGAGGGTGGAGTATCCGAACGGTGATGTCGCGGAAGCCGCGGCCTCCGGCATCATCCTCGACAGAACGGCGCCCGAGGCAAAAGTTTCGGTGGCGCCTGCGCTTTTCTCGCCGAATGGCGACGGACGCTCCGATGTCGCGGAGTTTGCCCAGAGTTCGGCCCCCGGCGACGAGTGGGCCGGCCGTATTCTTTCCTCCCAGGGCACGGTCGTTCGCAGCTATTCCTGGAAAGGCGATGTCGCTTCCTTTGTCTGGGACGGCACCGATCAGGCGGGGAATCCCGTCGGAGACGGAACCTATTCATACGAACTGACCTCGACCGACGCGGCCGGCAACGCATTCGCGGCGCCCGTCGTCAAAGTGGCGGTCGAAACAGAAAAAAAAGCGGTCAAGCTGGACGTCGACCAGCGCGCCTTCAGCCCGAACGGCGATGGCGTGAAAGACATTCTCGCCATGACGCCTACGGTACAATCGCCCGAACGCGTACGCAGGTATGAACTCTCGATTCTCGCCCAGGAAGGGCCGGCGGCCTTCGTCGCGGTCCGGACCTGGAAGGGCGACGCGGGCATGCCCGCACGATTTGTCTGGGACGGCAAGACCGACTCCGGTATTCCTGCCCCCGACGGGCGCTACGCCGCATCGCTTGTCATTCTGTACTCGAACGACGACCGCGTAGAAGGCGGTACGCCCGCCTTCCTCCTCGACACAGTCGCTCCGAAAATCGAAGCGTCGGTCGAACCCGCCCTGTTCTCTCCCAACGGCGACGGCAGATCGGATACGGTTCGCATAACGCAAAAAGCCCTTCCGGGCGACGATTGGACCGGCAGGATGATCGCAGCCGACGGCCGTACGGTAAAAACCTGGGCCTGGCGCTCACAGGTCGCTTCGTTTGACTGGGATGGCCGCGGCGACTCGGGTAACCTCCTGGCCGACGGCAGTTATATCTACGAAATCGCGTCGACCGACGCGGCGGGAAACCGCGGTTCGAACGAGCCGCGCCGGAGCGTCGAAATCGAAACTCAGGCGCGCAGCCTGCGGCTGTCGGCCGACCAGAAGGCCTTCAGTCCGAACGGCGACGCCGTCAAGGATAGTCTCGTACTGTCGGTGCAGGCCGCCGCGGTCGATCGGCTGCAATCCTGGGAACTGAAGATTCTGTCCGCGGACGCATCCCCGGCCGGCGCCGCGCAAGCGGCGGGCGCGGTGCGAAGCTGGCGCGGCGGAACCGATCTGGCCGCGAACTATGTCTGGGACGGCAGGACGGATTCGGGCATTCCCGCTCCGGACGGTTCGTACCGGGCGGTTCTGGACCTTAAATACCGGAACGACGACAGAATTTCCGGCTCGACGGGCGAATTCCTGGTGGACAGAGTGGCGCCGCAGGTTCACGCTTCCGCTTCTCCCGAACTGTTTTCGCCGAACGGCGACGGCAGGTCGGACGTCGTACGCTTTACCCAGGAATCCGTGCCCGGAGACGACTGGACCGGCGTCGTGCTTGGCGAGGACGGGAACATCGTCCGCTCCTGGACCTGGAAAAACAAGGTTGAAGATTTCTCCTGGGACGGACGCGACCAGGCGGGAAACCTCCTCGGAAACGGCGTCTACGCGTATAGAATTTCTTCGGTCGACCTGGCCGGCAACGCTTCTTCGGGAGCGGGGGACCTCCTGGTAACGCTGGAAACCGGCGCCAGAACCGTGCGGCTGAGCGTGGACCAGAAAGCTTTCAGCCCCAACGGCGACGGTATCAAGGATCAGCTTATATTCAACGTGCAGGCGAGCACGGTGGACCGGATCGAAAGCTTCGAACTTGCGGTGACCGCGGCGAACGCATCGGGATCGGGCTACGGAAGCGCGGTGCGCGTGTGGCGCGGCAAGGAAGGGCTGCAGGAGCAGTATCAGTGGGACGGCAAGACCGACTCAGGCATTGCCGTGCCGGACGGGAACTATCTGGCCACGCTCACCCTGCGCTATCTCAACGACGATTTCTTCCAGGTGCGCGCCCCGGTAGTGACGCTCGATACGGTCGCTCCCAAGGCTTCTGCGAGGGCCGAGCCCTTGCTCTTCTCGCCCAACGGCGACGGGAACAGGGACAGTCTCGCCGTTACGCAGACTTCGACACCGGGCGACGACTGGACGGGAAAAATGCTGGCCGCAAACGGTTCACCGGTGCGGACCTGGACCTGGAAGGGCGAGGCCAAGAGCTTCTCCTGGAACGGCAAGGACGATTCCGGCCAGAGCGTGCGCGATGGTTCCTACAGTTACGAACTGGTTTCGGCCGACGCCGCGGGCAACAGGACAAGCGTCGTCGTGCCGGGTATCGTCGTGGACGCGACGGCGCCGAAAGTGTACGTGACGGCTTCCGACACGGGCATTTCACCCAATGACGACGGTGTCCGCGATGAGGTTTCGTTCACGCTGGTCACCGAAAAGCGCGACGGTATCGACATGTGGCGCTTCTCGCTCCTCGACCGCGACGGCAAGGAAAGAAGCTTCTTCGGCGGCTCGGGCGAGGAAGTGCCGGCCCGCCTCGTGTGGGACGGCCGTGACCTGCAGGGCCAGGTTATCCAGGGCGACTATACGGGCAAGCTCGTCGTCCGCTATCTGAAGGGCGATGTCGCTCAGGCGTCGAGTCAGAAAATCACGGTCAAGGTGGATCCTCCCAAGGTGGATCTGACGGTGGAGCCCGAGTATTTCAGCCCCGACGGCGACGGCGTGGACGACATGCTTTCGATCGGCATCACGGTGGACAATCCCGCCAGTGTGGTCGACTGGAAGCTTGAAATTCTCGAAACGGCGATCGTGGAATCGGCTGCGCCGGGCGCGGTCGGCGGAGAGCGGCTCTTCAAAGAATGGTCGGGGAAGGGCGCGCCGCCCGAGCGGATCGCCTGGGACGGCAAATCGGCGCGAAACGAGCTTGTCGAATCGGCGACCGACTATCCCTTCCGCTTCACGGCCCGCGATGCATTGGGCAACAGTACGAAGGTGTCGGGGCTCATCGCGGTCGATGTCCTCGTGCTTCGCGACGGCGACAGGCTCAAGATCAAGGTGCCTTCGATCGTCTTCAGGGCGAATTACGCCGACTTCGTAGGCCTGGACTCCGAGACCGTGGCGCGCAACAGGCGCGTCGTGGCGCGCATCGCCGAAATCCTCAATAAGTTCCCGGATTACAAGATCAGGATAGAAGGCCACGCCAACAATGTGGGCAAGATGCTGGGCTACTCATCCGAGCGGATACAGAACGAGGAAATCAAGGAACTCGTTCCTCTGTCGACAGGCAGGGCTGAACTGGTGCGCGGCATGCTGGTGCAGAACGGCGTGGATGCGCGCAGGCTTTCGGTGAAGGGCTTGGGCTCCAGCGAACCGGTCGTGAGCTTCACGGACGTCGAAAATCGCTGGAAGAACCGCCGCGTGGAGTTCATCCTGATAAAGAACCCCTGACGGACTCAGACTGAACGAAAAGAGACCGGGGCCTCACGGCCCCGGTCTCTTGGTTTTTCATTAGAGAAGCTTGTCGGGGCTGTCGGCGGCCAGGATCCGGCGGGCGAAGGCGCCGTCTTTGAGGAGGCGCGCGATATCGCCCAGCACCGCGAGATGAAGTTCGGGGCTCTGATCCTCGGGCACGCAGATCAGCACAAGGACTCGCGCCGGTTCTTCGAGCGCGGAGAGTCTGAACCCCTGTCTGTGGGCACCGAAACAGACGACCGGTTTTTCGATTTCCGCTACCCTGGCATGCAGGAGCACGACCCCGGGTTCGAGTTCGATGGGCTTGCGTTGCGCGATTTCCGTGAAGGTCGCCGAATATCCGGCAATCGCTTTCCTGTTTCCCGGGAAAGCCGCGGCCAGAAGATCCCGGATGCCGTCCGCCACGGCGGTTTGCCGCATGTCGGTCAGGATACGGCCCGCGAGAAGGGCTTCACGCAGCAGATCGCCGTGTTTTTCCGTTTTGGATACCGTGTCCTCAGGCTCGTCCGCCTGCTCGTTTGCCTGCTCGTTTGCCTGCCAATCGTGGGTTTCCGCTTTGTCGGGCGAAGGGAAATACATCATGATAAGGCCCGAATCGGGGGAATCTTCGCCGAGGAAATGCGGCAGACGTTCCACCGCCGGGTGCCAGGATTTCTCTCCGGGCCTTGCGCTCAAGAGAATATACATGCGCGAAGCTCCGCCGTTTTTGCCCAGAGTGCTGTCCAGATAACGCCACTCGTCCAGTTCGATGGTCTGCATGCCGCTGAATCCCGCTCCGCCGACCTCGGAAAAAGCTGCCGAGAGCGCCTTTCCGTGGGGTTTCAGCGTGGCGAGCAGTGTGCGCGCCTGCAGGTTCCTCGCGAGCGTATGCAGGCTCGCCAGGGCGGCCGCGAAGCCGGGATGCGTTTCGCAGGTGGGCGGCGCCACGATTACGAGTTGCCGCGCCGCGGAAAGCGGAGAAGGCAGACGCGCGACGAATACCATCCGGCCGCCGCCAGTGACTACCTGCTCGATGACGGAACCGAAAAAAGCGTTGACCAGACGGGGGGGCTTGTTCCACCCGATGACGATCGAATCCGCCTTCTGTTCCGCCGCGGCCTGGAGAATACCCTTGGATACGTTCATCGACATACGCGTCACGGGGACGACCGGTATGGATGACGAAACGCTCTGTACGAGGGCCGAGGCGAGCATATCTTCCGCGCGGGCGAAGCCGTCCCGGCCTTCCTCGGATTCGGAAACGACGGCGAGCGGGAATACCGGTTCGAGGCTTTCGCCTTCGCGAAGGAGGAAGGCGAGTTCCATGAGGGAAGACGCGGTCGAGGGCTTGGAAATCGCGACGAGGATTCGCCCCGCCGATACTGTACCGTGATTCATTCCGGACTCTCCTGTGGGAGCGGGACGCCCCGCCGAACGCCTGACCGTCACCTGGGTCAGCACGCAGCTGGCCGCAGAAAGAAGGACGACTCCCGGCGTGTATGATTTCGGAAAAACCCCGGCCGCTACCGCGACAGCTACGAAAGCGATCGACAGCGAATCGTAGGACGACGAGAGCCCGAAGAAAACGGCGCGCTCCGATTTCCCTTCGTTCAGTGTACTGCGTCCGATTTCGGCCGCAAGCCATTTGGCGGCCAAAGCCGTCGCGATTATGGCGGCGCCCGCAATCAGGGCATCGGGATCGCGAAAGAAGGGGAGGACATCGATCGAAGCCCCGAATGAGATCAGGAAAACGGGCACCATGAACGACGTTCCCACGAAACGCAGGCGGACGGCGATGGGAGAGGATTCCCTGAGGAATTTTCCGAGCGAAATTCCGGCGAGATACGCTCCGATAAAAGGACGAAGCCCGACCGCGGCGGCGATCCATGCGCTCGCATAGGCGAGGAAGAGCAGAAAAACCGCTTCGGTCGCGCCATCCGCTTTGGATTTTCTGAGGAAAAGCGAAGCGATTCCCGGCAACACGAAAAATACGACAACGACAAAGAGGATCGAAGCCGCAATTCCGAAGAGGGATACCCCGGCGACAGCGCCCGATGCGGCAAGCGCCGCCGGAGCGCCGAAAGACCCGGGCGACAGCCAGACAAGTACGGCGAGGATAGTCACTGACGCGGTTTGTGCGAGCGTAGTTCCCCCCAATGCGGCAGCGGAGGAAGGAAGACGGCTCATTCCTAGTTTTTCGAGGGAATGGCACGCGCCCGTTCCGGCCGAAGCCAGGAAGGCTCCGGTGAGAAGCGCGCGGGGTATCGATGCTCCGGGGAGGCTCAATCCGACAGCGAAGCCCGCCAGGAAGGGGACGGTAAAGGTAAGTGCGGCAAACAAAGCGTTTCGCGAAGGGTGCCTGGCGAATTTTGACAAGTCCATTTCCGCGCCGGCGATGAAAAACACATAGCAGAGGCCGAGAGAAGTGAAAAATTCCAGCCCGGCGCTCGGCCGAAGAAGGCCCGACAGCGAAGGCCCGAGAAAGACACCGGCCAGGACAATTCCCGCCGCTTTGGGAATTTTCAGCCGTTCCGCAAGAAAGGGAACGGCGAGTGCCGCCGCAAGGACAATCGCGAAGACGCCCGCGGGCTCGTCGAGGGCGCTGGACATCATGGAGAAAAGTGTACGCCGCCTATGAGCGCCGCGCAAGCGCGAAAGCGTGCGTGCGCAAGTTATATACTCGTGTGCCCGTTTGTCCGTGTATTCGTGTGCCCGTGCTCCGCGCCGGGTAAGTAAAAATCGCCGACGAAAAGCACTTCCGGTTCGAGCGCGATACCGAGCGACTCTTTCGCGCTGCGTTGTGCGAGTTCGATGAGCGCGCGCATGTCGGCGGCGCTTGCTCCTCCCTCGTTCACGAAGATATTCGCATGCCATCCGGAAACCGCCGCCGCACCGATGCGCCTGCCCCTGAACCCGAGCGAATCCAGGATCGCCCCCGTGGGACGGCCGAAAGCCCGGTTATTCTTGAATACGGAACCCGCCGAAGGCAGGCGGAAATGTCCTTTGGAGACGCGGTCCGCGCGGCGGGCCCGCATCGTCGCGCCGAGCTTCGATGCGTCGCCTTCGCGCAGGCCGAATGCCGCCCCGAGCACTGTCGCGCCTTCCAGTCTGCCTCCGGGCTGGAAGGGCGATTTTTTGTACGCCCAGCCGCCTTCGTTCATCTTCAGCCTGCCGATCCGGCCGTCCCGGTCCGCATAACGCACCCATGCGAGGCGGGTCGACATTTCGGCATCGTAGCAGCGCGCATTCATGAAAACGGCGCCGCCGAGCGTGCCCGGCATGCCGAAAAAATCCTCAAGCCCCGCAAGATTCCGCGCAAGGGCTTCGAGGCATAGGGCGTCGATCGTTATGCCTGCGTCCGCGACGAGTTCGCCTGCGGTGGCGCCGTCGTCTGCGCTGGTGGTGCCCTCGCCGCCTTCAGCTGTGCCGCCCATAGTGATGCCGTGCGCCCTTATGCCGTGCGCGCGCGGCGTGAAACGGCACCCGGAAAGGCCGCCCAGGTCCGCCACCACGCCGCGGATGCCGAGGTCGCCGACGAGAATGTTGGCCCCGCCCCCGAGGATGAAAAGCGGCAGCCCCTCGGTTCGTGCCGCCTCCGCGAGACGGAGAAACTCGGCCTCGGACTCGATCCGTAGATAGAGATCTGCGGGACCGCCGATGCGGAAAGTGGTATGTAGGGCCATGGCTTCGTCGAAGCGCAGGCGGGAAGGCTCGATATTGATTTTTCGCGCGAATTGCCGTAGGTTCTGCATGTCCGGTCCAGTATCGAACGATACGGGAATATCCGCAAGTCCGTTCCGGAGGTCGCTTGATGCCTGTTCTGCGCCTGTTCAACACCATGGGAAGAAAGCTCGAGGTTTTCTCGCCCGTCGTTCCCGGCAAGGTCGGTTTCTACGGATGCGGACCCACCGTCTACAATTACGCGCACATCGGCAACCTGCGCACCTACGTGTTCGAAGATATCCTCGCCAAGACCCTGCGCCGTTTCGGCTACGATGTCACCCATGTGATGAACGTGACGGATGTCGGCCACCTTTCCGGCGACGACGATTCAGGCGAGGACAAGATGGTCAGGAGCGCCCAGGAGCGTAACCAGAGCGTCCTCGATATTGCCAGGTTCTACACGGCCGCCTTTTTTCGCGATGCGGAACGTCTCGGCATCGCCAGGCCGGACGTGGTCTGCAAGGCCACCGAACACGTCGCCGACATGATTGCGCTCATCAGGCGGATCGAGGCCAACGGCTATACCTACTTTGCGGGCGGCAACCTCTATTTCGATGTTTCCAAATTTCCCCGCTACGGAGAACTGGCCAATCTCAGGATGGACGAACTCAAGGCCGGCGCCCGGATCGAGGTGGACGTCAACAAGCGCAATCCCTTTGATTTTGTACTCTGGTTCACCAAGTCCAAATTCGAGAATCAGGCACTCACTTGGGACAGCCCCTGGGGCAGGGGCTACCCCGGCTGGCATGTCGAATGCTCGGCCATGAGCATGAAATACCTCGGAGAAACATTCGACATACACGCAGGCGGTGTCGACCATATCGCCATACACCATACCAACGAGATCGCCCAGTCCGAGGCGGCCACCGGCAAGCCCTGGGTCAAATACTGGATGCACGCCGAATTCCTTGTTCTGGACAAGGGCAAGATGTCCAAATCCAAGGGCGGGTTTCTGACTGTCCAATCTCTGATCGACGCCGGCTACGATCCCATGGACTATCGCTTCTTCTGCCTGGGCGGACACTATCGCAGCCAGCTGGCCTTTTCCTGGGAAGGGATGGATCAGGCAAAAGCGTCGCGCAAGGCGCTGAACGAAAGAATCCTCGCGTTGCGCGACAAAGCAGCTGATGTGGTGCCCAAGGACAAGGCCGGCGGCAACGTTCTGCCGCCCCTGTCCGCGCTTGGAGCCGCCGCCCATGCCCGTCTCGAAGCGTTCGACGCACAGCTCGCCGAAGACTTGGCCGTGCCCAGGGCGCTCGCCGAACTCTGGGGTCTCCTGCGTGATCCGGAAGTGCCGCCCGCCGACGCGCTTGCGGCGGCCTTCGACATGGACAAAGTGCTTGGACTCGGGCTTTCCGGAATCGAGCGCGCCGAGATCCGGATCGACCCTGCGCTCGCCGCGGAAATCGATGCACTCGTCGCGCAAAGGGCCGATGCAAAAAAGGCCAAAGACTGGGCCAGGGCTGACGCAATCCGCGCCATACTCAAGGAAAAGGGCGTCGCGCTCGAGGACGGGCCTTCGGGGACCGCCTGGAAAATTTTGTAACTGGATCCCGGACGTAACTTTGGAGGACGCGTCAGTGTTTGAACATGGGGTAGCTTCCGGTTCGCCGGACCTGCGGATGATTTACGAAGCCGACTCGGCGATGCTGCTCAGGATAGCGCTGCGCATCACCGGTTCGGTGGAAGCCGCGGAAGACCTCGTGCAGGACGCGTTCTCCAAACTCGTCGAAAAGGACATGCATTTCCCGAGTTCGGCCGACGCCAAGTACTGGCTGATTCGTGTGGTGAAAAACGGTTCCCTGAACTATGCCAAACGCAAGGGCCGGGAAGCGAAGGCATACGGCAAGTGGTGGCATAGTGAGGCTTCCCCGGTCGAAGATACCGAAGCAGGGGCGTTTTCCGTGGAAGGCACGGGGGCCGAAGCGGGCGTTCATCCGTCGGCCGACGAGGAAGTGCTGCGGAAGGAAGCGGCCGAAGAACTGCGGGATGCGCTCGAAAAGCTTCCCGATTCGCTGAAGACGGTATTGGTATTGAAGGAATACGGTGGCATGAACTACAAGGAGATCGGCAAGGTCATGGGAATCAGCGAGGGCAACGTCAAAGTCAGGGCTTTCAGAGCCCGCGAAGCCCTTCTTGCCAGGCTCAAGGAGAACGGGCGTGAAATGTCCTGACGGAAAACTCCTCTCCGCCTGCGCGGACGGAGAAGTCCCTTCTCCCTGGAAAGAACGCATCGAACAACATGCGCTATCCTGCCCGGATTGCGCCCGTTCGCTCGGTTCGTACAAGGCGCTGAGCGAGAGACTCGCGCACGGTGCCCTGTCCGATGAAAACGCGGCGCTGGAAGCTGCCCGTTCCAGGATAGCGGCTTCGCTGGGATTGGCTTCGACCGTCGTCCGGGCCTCCTCCCCGGTCCCTGTCGCGGCCACCATAAAACTCCTCCCGGAAAAACGCGTGAAACGGGAAGCTCCTGCATACGGGTCCCTCTGGCCCCGGCGCTTCCATATCCCCATGCCGCTGGCGGCCGCGGCGCTCGCTCTGGTCTTATTCTCCGTGGGTCTCGCAGTGGGACGTCTCGGCGTCAAATCCAACGGACAAAGCATTGCGGCAACGCAAAAAATCCTGACTTCGCAGGCGGGTACCATCGAAGACCTGGTGAAATATCTCGATACCCAAAGCTCATCGCAGGCAGTGACAATCCGTCTTCCCTCGGAAGCTTCGTTTTCCATGCCGGGCGACCCGATTCTCATGACGACATCTTCGGGCGCCGTGGCTACATCGACTACGCTTTCCGCGTCGGGCGGATCCAGATGAAATCCGCCTTCAGGTATTCCTGCCGCGGCGCCTTTCTGTACCTGTTTGTAGTGGCTTTCATACTCGTCGATCCGCGCGAGTGTTTCGCCCAGAGTGCGCCGCCGCCCGCCTCCGGACAGGCGGGCATGCTTGAATTCCATATCAGAACGGGGTATTCGCAAACCGCGATCCCCGCGCCGACCGGAGCGGCGCCCCAGGCTTCGACTCTTCCCGGCCCGCAATCCGGCGCCGCGCAATCGGGTGCGATTCAAGGCGCGTCGCAAAATGCGCCGCAAAATGCGCCGCAAAATGCCGCGCAGGCAGTCCGCGCGCTTACCTGGAGTCCCCTCCTCATCAAGACCGCGCCTCCCGGCGCTCCTGTGGAAGTGCGTCTTGTCGGTCCCAACCTGATAGCCCTCGTGCAGGTGGTGCCCTTCGAAAGGAGCGACGCTCTCCTGGACCTCGTGGTGCAGGGCCAGGTGTGGCTCAAGATGCCCGACGGCTCGGTAGCCTATCAATCCACACTGAAAACATTGATCCTCGAAGTGGGCGGCACGCTGTTCTTTTATCCTCTGGGAGTGGATGCGCGTGGCGCGGCTCCCGTGGCCGTCGAAATCGTGGTGATCAGGGTCGCCAAATGAAAATCGGACGCCCGGGGAAGGCGATCGCGGCGATTTTGTGTCTCGCCGCCGCCGCCCTGGTCTGGCGTTCGATAGCGCTCCGCCCCCGGATCGAATCCCTTGATCCCCCGGCCGCGGCGGCCGGTACGGAACTTCGCATCCGGGGCGGAGGATTCGGCCAGGGCGGCGGCGACTCGGCACTTCTCGTCGACGGGGCTGCCCTTACCGCCAAATCGATCGTTTCCTGGTCCGATACGGAGATCGTCTTCAGGATGCCCGCCATCGTCGATTCCGGTCTCGTGGCGGTACGCACCGGCGCGGGGCTATCCAATCGCGAGCTGTTCATGAATTCGGCCAAGCTGCCTGTCGTCCCCGAAAGGATGGAAGCCGCGCTGTCAGGGCCTTCGATCAAATCCATCGCGCCGGCGGAAGGCGAAATCGGCACACTGCTTCGCGTCGAAGGCATCAATTTCGGCTCGGGCGGTCCCGGTTCCTCGGTTATTTTCACGTCGGGCACGCCCGTCTCTCCGCTCGCCTTTACGACCGCCGACCCGGAAAGCGTGCGGAACGCCGTCGTTATGGATTCCGGCATTCCCGGGGAAATCGAAACCTGGGACGACAAGGGAATTTCGGTGAGGATTCCGGACGGAGCCGGTTCCGGCGCAGTGCTGGTGCGCGTACCCGCGGGGGAAAGCGGACAGGCTTTCGTCCGTATCACCGCAAAACGCGGCGTCAAGCGGCTTTCCGACCCCGAGTCCTACGCCGTTACGCAGCGTGTCGCTGTCTCGCGCATCAAAACGGGCGGCGGCAACGAATTCGACCTCTGGCTCCCCGAACCGCCCGATACGCCTTCCCAGCGGAGGATAGGCGAACTCGATTCGTCCCGGAGCCCGGATGTCACGGGGTATCATGGTGTTTCGCTCTACCGCTATTTCGACTTGACTGACGCGTCCAATCTGGAATTCAGCCGGACTCTCATCATCCAGATTCATTCCGTGGAAACCGAAACGACCGCCGCGGCGAGTTTTCCCCTGTCCGCCGCGGACCCCGAGTTCCTGGATGCTTTTATGCGCTCCGATTCCCTCGTGCCCGCCGCAAGGAAGGAAATCAAGGATCTCGCCGTCAAGATTGCGGGCAAGGAAAAAGACGGCAAGCGAGTCGCGGTACGCATCTGGGACTGGCTCGGAAAAAATCTGAAATGGACCGAGTCCAGGAAGTTCGCCGACCCGGTCGCCGCCATCAGGGCGGGAAGCGCCGATTCGAAATCCTATGCTCTGGCCGCCTGTGCCCTTCTTCGCGCCGCCGGTCTGCCTGCGGTTCCGGTCGCAGGCTTTCTGGCCGGCCGCGATTCGACCGCAATCCCGCATTATTGGGTCGAGTATTATCTTCCGGGAGTGGGCTGGATTCCTTTCGACGCCATTCTCGGTTCCGGCGCGCGCCCGGGCGGTTTCGATGGCGCGCTCGACGAATCGCAGCGCTACCATGGTTCGCTCGACAATCGGCATATCGCCATATCGCGCGGTTTGTCCGATCTCACTCCCTCGCTGCCGGCCGGCCGGAAAATAACGGGCAAGGCCGCCTGGAGTTTTCAGACGCTTTTCGAGGAGTCCAAGGGCTTGAATTCGTATGTCTCGGAGTGGTTCGCACCCGGAATTTCGACGGCGTATTGAAACGATGGCGATGCATCGCCACCGCTTCGATACTGCGCCACAATGCGTGCCGGCAGGCGTTCTTCCTTGCGCGGAGCCGAAAACGGGAGTATAGATGAATGACACGAGACAGGGAGGAATGATGTCCCGCATAGCACAATTCGATCCTGAACTTTGGTCGGCCATGCAGGCCGAGACGGCGCGCCAGCGCGACAAGCTCGAGCTCATCGCCAGCGAAAACTATACTTCGCAGGCGGTCATGGAAGCGACGGGCTCCGTGCTCACCAACAAGTACGCCGAGGGTTATCCCGGCAAGCGGTACTATGGCGGCTGCGAATTCGTCGACATGGCGGAAAATCTTGCCCGTGACAGGGCAAAGCTTCTTTTCGGCTCCGACCATGCCAATGTCCAGCCTCATTCGGGCAGCCAGGCCAACATGGGCGTACTTTTCTCCGTCCTCAAGCCGGGCGACACTATCCTCGGAATGGATCTCGCGCACGGAGGGCATCTTACGCACGGCGCGCCGGTGTCCTTCTCGGGCAAGATGTACAATGTGGTACGCTATGGTGTTCGCCGCGACACCGAGACAATCGATTACGACCAATTGGCCGCCCTCGCCAGGGAACACAAGCCCAAGCTCATCATCGCGGGAGCCTCGGCCTATTCCAGGGTGATCGATTTCGATGCGTTCCGCCGGGTCGCGGACGAAGTGGGCGCCAAGCTCATGGTGGACATGGCGCACATCGCGGGTCTCGTGGCGGTCGGCCGCCATCCCAGCCCGATCAGAATCGCCGATTTTACGACTACCACCACCCACAAGACTCTTCGTGGCCCGCGCGGCGGCATGATTTTCGTCGGCAAGGACGGCGACAACGATATCGGTATCATGTCGCCCAAGGGCGACAGGCCGAAGCTCTGGTCCGAGGTCGTCGACAGCACGATAATGCCGGGTATCCAGGGCGGTCCCCTCATGCATGTCATCGCGGCCAAGGCGGTGGCTTTCAAGGAAGCGCTCGAACCCGGGTTCAGGCGGTATATCGACCGCGTGATCGAAAACGCCGCAACCATGGCTTCGGCACTGGCCTCGGGCGGCGCGAGGATCGTATCCGGCGGTACCGACAACCACCTCATGTTGGTCGACCTCTCGCCGCTCGGAATCACGGGCAAGGAAGCCGAAAAGTGGCTGGACGAGGCCAACATCACGGTGAACAAAAACGGCATTCCTTTCGACCAGAAGGGCCCCTTCGTCACTTCGGGCATACGCGTCGGTTCGCCCGCGGTCACTACGCGCGGCATGGGCAAGGCGGAAATGGAAATTATCGCCGGTTTTATAATGGACGTGCTCAAATCCAGGGGAGACGCCGCGACCATCGCAAAAGTGAAGGGCGAGGTTCTCGCTCTCACCGCGCGCTTCCCTCTGCCCTGAACGCAGTGATGAATGCACAGTGATCGCGCAGTGAACGCTCAGCGATTGGCGCCCCCGGACCCCGAAAGGGCGGGGGCGCTCCTTTCAGGGGCCCTGGATGCCCAGGGCCTTTCCGTCCATGCCTATCTTTCCGGCGACGCCCTGCGCGCGGCCTTGGTGACCGCGCGCGCTTCCAATGATCTCATGATTCGATACGGCGCGGCTTCCGCTTCCGGCTGTGTCGCAGTCGCGCTTCCTTACGGCGAAGGCCTTTATTCGGCCCCCGAATGGACGAAGGCCTGGACGGAACCTCAACTTGAACCTCGACTCGAATCATGGCCAGAATCATGCACAAAATCGGGCTGCGGTTTCATTCCGGCCGCCCTGGCCCGGTTTGTGCGCGCCGATTGGTACGCCGAACTCGCAGACAGGCTGGCTGCCGCGGTAGCCGAAACCAGGACCGCCCTTGCGGAGGAAGGAATGGACCCCGGTCCTCGGAGTGCATGGCACCGTTTATCCAATTCACCGCTTCCCGAAAGGCCGGTCGCGTGTGCGGCGGGCCTTGGCTGGATCGGGCGGAACGGCATACTGGTGGCCGGGACCGCGCAGCGTCCCTGTGCCGCCGGTTCGGCCGTGGTGCTCGGGCTTTTGTTCATGCCTTTCGCCCCGGAGGGAGGACCGCAGCCCTCCAGTGAGCCGATCGCCGGCGCGGCCGGCACGGCCGGTGACGGCAGAGGCCTTCATTGCGGTTCCTGCCGCCGTTGCGTCGATGCCTGCCCCACGGGCGCTCTCAGGGAAGGGCATTTCGTACGCGAAGCGTGCATCCAGCACTGGAGCGCTATTCCGGGCGCGCTCCCGCCTGAAATCGAAAAAGCCTGGGGGAATCGCCTTTACGGTTGCGACCTCTGTCTCGAAGCCTGTCCGTACTTCAGGCCCGATCCCGAAGCCACGGCAAAGCGCGGCATGCTCGGTCCCGCCCTGCCGGCGCGTTTTTTCGTCGAATCCGGCGACGCGACCGTGCGCGAGACTCTGCGCGGTACCGCGCTGGGCCTGGGCTGGATGCACCCCGCCGCGTTCAGGCGGAATGCGGCGCTCGCGTTGCGCGCCTCGGCCTCCGTCTCCCGCTGACCTGGAGCCGCCGTCCAGGCTACAATCAAGCCATGACCATAGATGCCATGCGCGCCCGAACGCGCGTCGTTTCCGCGACCAGGGAATTCTTCCTGTCGCGCGGCTATCTCGAAACCGACACCCCCGCACTCGCGCCGTCGCTCATCCCGGAATCCTGCCTCGAAGTGTTCGCCACGGAATTCCGCCACCCTTTCGAACCGATGATGCCGCTCTACCTCATTCCTTCGCCCGAAATCTGGATGAAGCGAATCATCGCTGAAACCGGAATGAGCGTTTTCCAGATCTGCAAGTCGTTCCGGAACGCGGAAGCGATGGGGCCGGTGCACAACCCCGAATTCACCATGCTCGAATACTATACGGTCGGCGCGGACAGCGCGTCGAACATAGCCCTCACGGAAGCGCTGTTCGAAGCCTGCGCCCTGCCGGAAACCCCATCCTGGGCCAGGCCGCCTTTCCGCCTGATGACCATGGCCGAAGCTTTCCGCGACCTGGCCGGGCTCGATCTCGACCGTCTCGGCGAAACCGGAGCGATGATCGATGCGGCACGTTCGCTCGGTCTGGTCGTCCCGGAAGGGACGAACTGGGAAGACGCGTTCAACATTCTGTTCCTCAGCTTCGTCGAGCCCGAGCTTCCCGCCGACAGGCCACTCGTACTGGACGAATATCCCGCCGGGATCGAATGTCTGGCCAGGGACATCCCCGGCAAACCGTACAAGGAACGCTGGGAGCTCTACGCGAACGGGGTCGAGATAGCGAACTGCTTTACGGAGATGGCCGATCCCGGGGCGGTGAGGCGCTATTTCGAGTCGCAGGGCGCCCGGAAGAGCGCAGCCCTGGTGCCGCACGCCGTCGATGAACGCTATCCGGATATCTTCGAACACTTTCCTCCCTGTTCGGGCGTCGCGATCGGATTCGACCGCTTTCTTATGTCGCTTCTGGGGGGAAAGAGGCTTGACGAAGTCATCGCCTTTCCGTTCGCGCTTTTCCGTGGAAAGAATTAGGCGAGGCTACAGCCCGGACGGCTTTACAAAAGACCGATTTTTCGCGATAGTAGGCGCGGCCCGCGGAAGCGCGGGCACCAATCGCGAAGCCTGCCCGGATCATCGGCGTACAAAATGCGAAGACCCGTCGGCATTACAAGGAACCCTCCATGATCCGCGGCGGAGAAATCAACATCGGAACCCATCTCCTTATCAACGGCAACCCCCACGTCGTCGTCGAAAGGGATTTCGTAAGCCCCGGCAAGGGCTCGGCGTTCGCACGCGTAAAGGCCAAAAATCTCAAGTCGGGCAACGTCATCACACAGACCATCAAGACCGCCGACTCCGTCGAAGATGCGCAGGTCGATCTCGAAGACTGCCAGTATCAATACAACGACGGCGAGAATTTCGTGTTCATGAACAATGAAAGCTTCGAGCAGTTCGGCGTCGCGGTTTCCGCGCACGAAGATCGCGGACCCTACCTCAAGGAAGGCGAGACCTATACCCTGGTCATGTGGGACGGCATCGCCATCGACATCAAGATCCCCTTCAAAATGGTGTTTACGGTCGTCGAGAGCGAAAATTACATCAAGGGCGACACCGTTTCGGGCGCCACCAAGCCCGTAACCACCGAGACAGGCCTTGTCGTGCGCGTCCCGCTCTTCATCAAGCAGGGCGAAAAAATCCTCGTCAACACCGAATCCAACGATTACGTCGAGCGCGTGAACAGCTGATCGCCCGTTTTGTCCGTCCCTGAAAGGGGGCGGCATCTGCGTCCTTTGCGGGCGGGATGCCGCCCCCTTGGTTTTTCCCGCCTCCTCGTCCACTATGGCGCCATGACCGAACTTTCCCCTTACGTCAACAAAACCGTCGAATTCGCCTTTATGGGCGCGCGTCTGCGCCTGGAACTCTCGCACGCCCTGTTCTCATCCTTCGATGTGGATTCGGGAACGAGATTGCTCCTGAAAGCGGTCGCCCGCGATCCTGTCCTCGCCGGCGCCAGGCGGGTGCTGGACGCAGGCTGCGGAACGGGAGTGATCGGACTTGCGGTAGCCAAGGCCTTTCCCGATACGGAAGTGACCCTGCGCGACCGCGACATGCTCGCGGTGGCGTTCGCCCGGCGCAACAGACGCCTCAATGGCCTGGCCAAACGCCCCATGCATATCGAGCCGGGTCTCCTGGGGGATGGCCTTGAGGGCGGACCTTTCGACTATGTACTTTCCAATCTGCCCGCCAAGGCCGGTGCGACAGTGCTGGAAGCCTTCGTGTCGTCCTGCGCCCGCAGGCTCGTTTCTCCCGGCGGAAGGCTCGCGTTCGTGATCGTCCATACGCTCGCTCCCGCGGCGAGGCAATGGTGCGCCGACGCAGGTTTCTCGGCGGTGCGCGAGGAAGCGACCAAGGGGCACTGCGTATTCGTATGCGATGCGCGGCCCGCGAGCGACAATACGGATAACAGTACGATCGAAATCGCGGCCGACGCGGCCGACACAGCCGACGAAGCTGGCGCAGCCGACGCAGTCATGCTGCCCGATGCGAGTCTTTACATCCGTTCGGATACAAAAATGGCGCTTGGCGCCGCGCGGTTTCACGTCGAGGGATACCAGGGTCTGCCCGAATTCGATACGGTGGGCTACGGTAGCGCTCTTGCGGTCGCCGCCGCGGAAAAAGCCGCCGCAGGCTGTCTCGTGCGCGACGCCCTGTTCGTCGAGTCGGGGATCGGGCTCACCGCGCTCTGGGCCTGCGACAGGCTCGGCGCATCGCGCATCGTAGCCGCGTCGAGGGATATCCTTTCCCTGTCGGCGGTAAAGGGAAACCTCGTCCGGGCCGGTTTCGGCGCGCGCGGTTTCGAGGCATGCTCCTCGCTCGATCTGGAACTCCTCAAGGACGCGTCATTCGATCTTGTGGTCTGGGCTCTCGACGAAATCCCGAAGTTCGACTGGATAACGCCCGCATGGGCCGACGCATCGAGACTGCTGAAAAAGGGCGCTTCCGTCGTATTCGTTTCGACGTCGACCGGCGCGACGCGGCTCGCCAAAGCCTGCCCCGGGGGTATGCGTATCCTGGGAGAAAAGAAAAAGAAAGGTTATTCGGCCCTGTTCTTCAGACGGGAAGGCTGAACGGCGGATTCTGACGATATTTTACGTCGGCATTTGCATTTCCGCTCGCACGGCAGTACATTTTCTTCATGAACAAGTGGGAAAAAGCCGTACTTGAATCGCCGACCCCGGAAGAATACGTCGACCGGTCGCTTCGGTCCAAATTGAGTGCGGCGGAAAAGGCGCAGCTCTCCAAAAAGTGGCTTGCACAGACAGGCTTCACCCGCCAGGACATCCTCTACGCGCGGAACAGACATCCCTACTGGAAGAAGCGGAAACTCGAAGGAGCATCCGAGCGTACGCGGAAGCGGATGGACATGCACGACTATTCCGGCGGCAAGGAACTGGTCTGGACGAACGCACGCATCGCGGAATTCCTCGAGCTGAACAAGAAGGACAGGGCGGGTCATTACCTCCACAAGGACTGGGAACTCGCCGACCACCTCCGGACGACAATCCCTTCGATTCAATACATGCGCAGAAAATACCGGAAGGTCGTCGAACTGCTCGGACCGAGGGCCGCAAAGACGCGCGTCATCGACGCCATGGCGCTTTCGGAACTGCTCCTCTCGCGCGGAGAGACTCCCGGACGGCGCAGGTCGAAAGCCCGGTCGTAACCGGCAGCAAGTCCGATCGCAAGTCCGGCCGCAAGCTCGGTCGCAGCCTGTCGCCAAGCCCGGGCACAGGTCAGGACTGAACCGTGCCCGCTTCACCAAAGGGCGGCGCGCGCTCCAGGACAGCCCTGTACACCGCATGTTCCGGTTCCAGAAAACCGGGATCGGATTCGACGAGCGCGAACGCGTCCGCCCTCGCATCCTTGAGCAGATCGAAATCGCGTACCGGGTCGGCAATTTTCAAGTGGAGCGCGCCCGATTGGGCGGTGCCAGTGAGTTCGCCGGGGCCGCGTATCAGAAGATCGCGCTCCGCCAGTTCGAAACCGTCCGTGGTTTCCAGCATCGCCTTGAGCCTCGCCGTGGCGTCCTGCCCCGGATTCTCCGAATAAATCAGAAAACAATAGGATTGCGCCTCTCCGCGGCCGACGCGTCCCCGCAGCTGATGCAGGGCCGACAGCCCGAAGCGCTCCGCATGCTCGACCACCATGACCGCGGCGTCGGGCACGTCCACACCCACTTCGACCACCGTCGTCGCCACGAGAATCCGCGTACGCCCGGAGACGAAATCGTCCATCGCGGCGCGCTTTACGTCTTCCTTGAGACGCGAGTGCACGAGCCCCACCGAATATTCCGGATATTGTTCCTTCGCCAGCTTCTCGGCCATCGCTTCGGCGTTCTTGAGCTCGAGGCGATCCGATTCACTGACCAGGGGATAGACGAAATAGGCCTGCTTTCCTTCGGCAAGAAGACGTCTCACGAATTCGTAGACGCGCGCTTCGTTGCCGGCTTTGGCCAGGTGGGTTTTGACGGGCTTCCGGCCCGGCGGCATCGTCTTGATTTCCGAAACCATGAGATCGCCGAACATGGTGAGCGCGAGGCTTCGCGGAATCGGAGTCGCCGTCATCATGAGGAGATCGGGGATTTCGCCTTTCCGGCTCAAGGCCAACCGCTGCAGCACACCGAAGCGCTGCTGCTCGTCCACGACCGCGAGTCCCAGATTCCGGTAGACGACATCGGCGGAGAACAGGGCGTGAGTGCCTATCGCGATGTGCACTTCGCCCGAAGCCAGCGCTTTCAGAAGGGGGGCGCGGGCCGCGTCGTCGACGTTGCCGCTAAGGAAGGCCAGCCTGACCCCCAAAGGTTCGAGGAGACGCGCCGCGGTGGCCGCATGCTGGCGCGCGAGTATCTCGGTGGGCGCCATGATCGCGGCCTGGGAACCCCGTTCCACTGCGTGCAGCGCGGCGAGCAGGGCGACTATCGTCTTGCCGGAGCCGACATCGCCCTGCAGAAGCCGGGCCATGGGGTGCGCCCCCGACATGTCCGAGACGATCTCGTCGAGGGATTTGCGCTGGTCCGCGGTAAGGGAAAAAGGCAGGCGCTCGAGAAGGCGGCGTTCGAGGAGCCCGGTATCGGGCGGGCGCCTGCTTGTCTGCCTTTTCCTTGCCTGCGCCCGCCGCGCGACCGCGAGCTGGAACCAGAAAAGCTCCTCGTAGGCGAGGGTACGACGCGCTTCGTCCCTTTCGGCGGGCGTTTTCGGAGCGTGCAGGGTGGCCAGGGCGTCGGCTTTGGCCATGAGTGTGCGCGAAGCGATCAAGTCGGGCCCGAGTTCGTCTTCGACCCGCTCTCCGTAGCCCGACAGCGCGGCGCGCATGAGTCGGCGCACGGTACCCTGATTCACGCCCTCGGTGAGGGGATAGAGGGCGAGCAGACCCCGATCCGGGTCCTTGCCTTCCTCGAGTTTTTCGGCGTCGAAGGCCGACGACTGGATTTCACCGTAACGGAACTGGAATTTTCCGCCGACGAGGACGCGCCCGCCCACAGGCAGGCTTTTTTCCAGAAATGGCCGATTGAAGCATATGAGGATGGCTTCGGAAGATTCGTCGGCGACGCGGATTTTGAGGGTGCGATTGCGCCCGAAACCGAACCATTCGTGTCCCGTCACATGGGCTATCGTGAAAACGCGCGGTTCGGCGGCGAAACGCGAAAAAGGCACGAAACGGGATCGGTCTTCGTAATCGCGCGGGAAATGCGACAGAAGATCGGCCACCGTGGCGATGCCGAGCCTCGCAAGCCGCGGGACAATGGCGGGACCGGCGCCGCGGAGCGCGGAGACGGGCTGCAACAATTCGCGCAGGAACACGGAACGCAGTATACACTGCCGCCTGCCTCGCGCGGAACCGAGTCAGAAAGGGTCCTGGCATGAGTTGCCCGGGCATGAAGGGAATGCTACCATCCATGAGTCCCGCGAAACAAAGAACGAAGAACAAGAACGCGGAACACACCGAAAAAGGAGAATCCATGCGGAAAGAAACCGAAAGGCTTATCGCGCTCGACCGCGAGCACACGCTGCTCGCCCATATCGGAGCCGTCCTCGGCTGGGACCAGGAAACATACATGCCGGAAAAGGCCGTGGATGAAAGGGCCGAACAGCTCGCCCTGATCGAAGGACTGGCGCACGACAAAGCGGTAAGCCCCGAAATCGGCGAACTCCTCCGGAAGATCGAAGGCGCGGCGGAACACGGACAGACGAAGCTCGAACCGGCGGAAGCGGCTTTTCTGCGCGTGCTCCGGAAAGAATACGACAAAGAAACCAAACTGCCCGCCGACCTCGTCATCGAAATGGCCAGAGAAACGAGCGTCTCCCAGGCTGTATGGGCCAAGGCGCGCGCCGGGAACGACTTTGCGGCATTTGCGCCCCACCTTGAAAAAGTGATCGCCCTGAACAGGCGCATGGCCGCCTGCCTGAACCCCGCCGCAAAACCCTACGACGTCCTCCTGGACCTGTACGAAGACGGCGCCACCGAAGCTTCGATCGGAAAAGTGTTCGGCGCCATGCGCAAGGAACTGGTCGAAATCCTCGGGAAAATCAGATCCCGTCCGCAGGTCGACGATTCTTTCCTGCACAAGCCGGTCGAAACCGAAAAACAGGAGAAAATTTCGAAGCTCCTCATGGACGCTCTCGGTTACGACAGAAAGAGGGGCAGACTCGATACGACGGCACACCCTTTCACCACGACCCTCGGCGGCGACGATGTGCGCATCACCACGAAATATCTCGTGGACTATTTTCCGTCGAGCATGTTCAGCACGATCCACGAATCCGGGCATGCGCTGTACGAACTCGGCATCGCGCCGGGGCCCGAATTCTCCGGTACGAGGCTCGCCGACGCCGCATCGATGGCGATCCACGAATCCCAGTCGCGGATGTGGGAGAATATGATCGGCCGCTCGAAAGGCTTCTGGAAGCGGCGCTATTCCACCCTGGTCGAACTCGCGGCGCCCGCGCTTGACGGCGTCGGAATCGATGCGTTCATGCGCGGCATCAACAGGGTCGAACCTTCGCTGATCCGCACCGAAGCCGACGAAGTGACCTACGGACTCCATGTCATCCTGCGCTTCGAAATGGAATCGGCGTTGATTTCCGGTTCTCTGGCCGTGAAGGACGTACCCGAAGCCTGGAACGCGAAAATGAAGGAACTCCTGGGAGTCGACGTGCCCGACGACGGCCATGGCTGCCTGCAGGATATCCACTGGTCGATGGGTTCTTTTGGCTATTTCCCGAGCTACGCCCTTGGCAACCTCTACGCGGCGCAGTTCATGGACACGATGCGGCGCGAGATTCCCGGCCTCGACGCTGCGGTGGAGGAGGGACGCCTCGATGTGCCGCTCGCATGGCTGCGCGAAAAAGTGCACGCTCCCGGAGCGACCTGGCTGCCCGGCGAACTCGTGAAGAAAGCCACGGGCGCCTCCCTCGATCCTTCGCATTTTACCGCGTATCTGCGCCGCAAATATGGCGAGGTGTACGGGTTCTGAAGGGATTCCGGAGAGGTTCTGAATATATAATAGGCGGCCACTTGTGCGGCCGCCTATTATTGCCTGCTACCCAGGGATAGAACGAGCCGCAATAGAACGATCCGTATGCCGGCCGGGCAACCGGAGCAGGCGCATAACTGGATTTCCATAAAAAAATGAGCCGATTTCAAAAGACGGAAGATTTTTGAAAAGCCTCAAATATACGAATATTGCATTTTCGGCCCCCCCGTCCTAGACTTTTTCCCAGGGAATAAAGGGGGCGACATGAAAAAGTTTTTGCTGCTGCTGGCGATGACGGCGATGACCGTCGTGTTTGCGCAAGCCCAAACCGACGATATCAAAACGCTCACGAAAAATGCCGAAAAGGGAGACGCCAAAGCCCAGTACAGCCTCGGCATGAAGTACTACGCTGGAGAAGGCGTAGCGTCGAATCCGGAGTTGGCGTTTAAATGGTTCGAAAAAGCTGCGGCGCAAGGCAATGCAGATGCGCAGACCGCCTTGGGAATACAGTATTTCAACGGAGACGGAGTCGCGAAGAACATCCACGAAGCGCTTGTGCGTTTTGAAGCCGCCGCCGAAAAGAAAAATCTCGATGCGCAGCTCAACCTTGGCTGGATATATGGCCATACCGATGGATTCCTTGATCCGAAAAAATCGGCGAAATATTACGGGATGGCTGCCGCCCAAGGGGATGCCGAAGCCCAGTATCTGTATGGGCTCATGTATCTTAACGGGGAAGGCGTGGGGAAAGACGCTGTCAAAGCGTCGGAATGGCTCAGAAAGTCGGCGTTGCAAGGCAAGGTCGAAGCCCAGTCGGCGCTCGGAGATCTGTATGAAAACGGAAAAGGCGTCAAGCTCGACAAAGTGGAAGCTTTGATGTGGTATCTGATCGCCCGGAAAAATGGCGATCCGGTGGCTGAAATGTTCGCCGATTCGATCAAAACGGGAATGAAAGCAGCACAGATCGCGGATGCGGAAAAGAAAGCGGCGGCTTTCTAGCCCTGCGGCCTATATTGCCGTTTTTGCCCGCAGATCGGCGGCCCTCGCATGGCCTTCCAGTCCTTCCATGCGTGCGAATTCGGCCGAATCCGAAGCGAGCTTCCCTGGATCGTCTACTTTCAGCCAGGTTCGCGCCCTGAGGAAAGTCAGCACGGACAACCCCGCGGCGAACCGTGAAGCGCCTCCGGTCGGCAGGCAGTGATTGGGCCCCGCTCCATAGTCGCCGAGGACTTCCGCGGTCCCGATCCCGAGAAAAACGGCTCCGGCGGACGTACAGCCGCGTTCGTAGCGACCAGGATCGGCTGCGAGGATTTCGAGATGCTCCGGCGCGAAACGATTCGCGGCGGCACAGGCTGTCCCGAAATTTTCGGCTACCAGAATCCATCCGTTGACCAGGGCCGAAGCTGCGGTTGTCCGATTGGGTTCGGGAAGGACCGCGAGCCTCTCTGCGACCGCTTTTTCCGCCCTCCGCGCCATGTCTTCGTCGAAGACGATGAGCGCGGGGACAGCCGCGGGGTCATGCTCGGCCTGGGCCAGGAGATCGGCGGCGATAATGTCCGGCGATTCGCCCGATTCCGCG
>Ga0074199_1000952_pt1 | contig 32276 bp, 29 predicted proteins | sample EPASupsiteSAE347_FD_64528 | JGI IMG/M metagenome (GOLD analysis project Ga0074199, IMG submission 64528) | Bioremediated contaminated groundwater from EPA Superfund site, New Mexico - Sample SAE3-47 | ecosystem: Environmental > Aquatic > Deep subsurface > Groundwater > Contaminated ... | reverse complement strand
GAGTTCCTTGAGCGCCTTGTCGGCCATCTTGCGGATGGGACGCAAAGGATGATCTTGGGGCACTCTGGCTTCAGGGGATATATAGCTGAACAGCATCTGTTGGTGAGTGTCGGTTCCGCGCATGGCTTTCTCAATGTCTATGAGTTATTTCAGATGGTTATATCTTACTATGCACGGATTAAACTGTCTCTATATTTGATGAGTTTTTCAACAGCCTGTTAGTTGATTTTCAGAGCAATGGTGTTGCTATTGTCGGTTTTGAGGATTTATACGGTGGTGGCGATCAGGATTACAACGATTGCGTTTTTAAGTTTAGTGGAGCTATTGCTCCGGACCAACCGACAGCAACTCCCATCCCCGGTGCTGTTCTTCTGTTCGGTTCTGGTTTAGCCGGGCTTGTTGGACTACGTAGAAACAAGAAAGACTAATATCCTCTTCAGGATATGTGCAACACGGCTTCAAGTTTATAATATTTACAGGAAAACAAGATGAAAAGTCGGAATCGTCTATTGCTGTTACTTGTAGTGATATGGGGCATCCTCTCTGCTGTGCCAGCCTTCGCTTCGAAGGGGGAGAATCCGGGAAAGGAAGATAAGGATGATAAGATAAATGTTGAGAAGGTAAAGTCAGAAGAAAAAGAATACCCGAATGAGAATAAGTATGTCGGGAATTCCGGGAATCACGAGAATAATGGGAATCACTCTGAGGGAAATAATGGGCAACATGGACCACGCACCACCAGCCCTGTCCCGATTCCAGGGGCTGTAGTGCTTCTTGGCTCTGGCCTGATGGGAGTATTAGGGCTTGGTAGGCGCAGATCCAAGGGAAAGTGATTGCCTTGAGACACAGAGCAGTCGTTAAAGAAGCAAGGAAAAACAGGTTGTAATAGAGGCAGAGTGTTGTTGGTAGTTCCATAATATCGTGTGATACAGCCAAACCTGTTGTGAGGCAGGGACGGAAAGCTGCGGGTCTCGACCATTGGGGGAGAGATAGCCGGGTTGCCTTGGCCCGAGAGATCTTGGGTAAAATCTCTTTTTGAGGGAGGTAAGGCAAGTGATGAAGAAATATGGAGTATTGGTCGCGGTTGTTTTGGCCACACATTGTTTTGCGGGATCTGCGCATGCTCTCGCTATCAATAACGCCAGCTTTGAAAATGGGTTGGTTGGATGGGATGTTTCCAGCTCGACTGGCGCCGTAAGTGTTGCATCCACGGCAGTTGCAAATTCAGGTGTGGTTTATGCCCCAACAGCTGGCAAATCAATGGCCATGTTAAATGGTACTTCATTTATGAGCCAAAAGTCGTCTTGGAACACCGGAGATACAATTTCCTTTGATTGGGCTTTTCTTGCGCGGGATTATGCACCGTTCAATGATTATTCAATCTTTGCCGTAACGGATAGCGAAGGGTATGTTTACGACAGCGTAAAACTCGCGAGCGTCAAAAATGTTGGTGATTATGGAGATACCGGTTGGCAAACATATACTTATGTGTTTGACAACGCTTTCGACGGAGTACTTCAATTTGGCTCGATAAACTCCCAAGACCAGGCATTAAGCTCTACTCTCTTGGTAGACAATGTTAAGCCACCCGCACAAACACCCATTCCAGGGGCTGCTTGGCTGTTCGGTTCCAGCCTTTTGGGACTGTTGGGGATTGGTAACCGCAAGAGCAAAGCATAGGTTGCTTTTGTGATGCTGATCGCAATTTCTGTTCCGGCCTTGCCACTGAGTATGCTCGCACAACAGGATTGAGAGGCTGTTTTTTTTACCGCACCTCTCAATCCTGTTTTTTGCTATTGATCCGGCGATTAAATACGTCATGCCCGAATGCTTTCGTCGGGCATCCATCCCTCTGGATTCCCGCCTTCGCGGGAATGACGGTTTAGATATTTAACCACCGAAGCAATAAAAGGTTTCTTCTTCATTTGTCCGCGTTTCTTTGGGGTCCGGATCTGTTCGAAGCGTAAAAAAATGGTGAGTAACAAGATGCGATGGAATAGATGGGCATATAGTCTCACGGGGATAGTGGTAACAGCCCTGTTGGGGCAGCCGGCATTTTCCTCGATGTTGTTGAATGCAGGCGGGGGGCGACCGAATTTTTCCTGGGTGCCTGAAGCGAATAATTCTTTTATGGCGCTCAATCTTACCCCCTTCTCTGCCGCGCGAACTGCAATCCGTCACCTGAGCGATGATGCGCAGCTTTTTTTGCCCAATTCTGGTTTCGAGAATGATTTTTCTGGGGTGCCAACCATAATGCACGGCGGTCCAGATTTCGACGGGCGTAGCCATGACGGGAAGCGTCCATTGGGAACATGGGGCCAGCAACAGACTGCTTCCGGTGCACAGAATTCCGGAGTTGGGCAATGGGCGGGTACAAGCTCTTTTCAGTTTGGCGCACAACCATTTTCAACCCGTAACAGCACGGTGACACCAGTAAATAGTGAGGTTGTCCTTCCTCCTGCCGATGATGGCGGCGAGACGACTGGCACTGGTGATTCCGGGACCAATCCGTCACCACCTTCTCCAGTCCCGCTCCCTGGGGCGGTATGGCTTTTGGGTTTTGGTCTTGTGGGGCTTGGTGGCCGGAAGCGCTGGGAAAGTTGAAGCTGTCGGCATTGTAACCGCTCTAAATTACATAATATGGTCAGCAGTTGGGGTGGTTGGATAATTGATTCCTGCCGCCCTGTTTATTTGTTGTATGGTGTATCCCGTAACTGAGGATTTTTAATAATGGGTGACAAGACAATCCTTGTGGTTGGGGGGGGCGGGTACATTGGTTCGCATATGGTGGCAGCGTTGCTTGGGGCTGGTTACCGGGTTGTTACACTGGATGACCTTTCCACCGGTCATCGTGATCTTTTGCCTGGCGGGATTTTTGTGCAGGGCGATCTCGGCGATGCCCTGACGCTCGAATACGTTTTTTCCACGCATAAAGTAGATGCGGTCATGCATTTTGCCGCTTTTTCCCTGGTCGGTGAATCCGTAAGCAACCCTCTCAAATATTACAAAAACAACCTGGCCCGAACAGTTACCCTGCTTGAGGCCATGCTTAAATACAAAGTCAAATATTTTATCTTTTCCTCGACTGCGGCGGTCTATGGCGAGCCCGAGGATATTCCCATTATGGAAACACATCCCTGCCGGCCAACCAACCCCTATGGCGCAACAAAGATTGCCGTGGAGCGCATGCTTGCCGACTGTGATGCCGCCTATGGGCTCAAGTCGGTTTGTCTGCGGTATTTCAATGCAGCTGGCGCCCATGAATCCGGCACAATGGGTGAGCGACATAATCCGGAATCACATTTGATCCCCTTGGTTCTCAAGGTTGCCACCGGCGAGCGGGAAAATATTCATATCTTCGGCACTGATTACCCGACCGTCGACGGTACCTGTCTGCGGGACTATGTGCATGTCAGCGACCTCGCCCAGGCTCATCTTCTTGCCTTGGATTCGTTGTTTGCCGGGAATGGCAGTGCGGTTTACAACATCGGTAACAGCAAGGGGTATTCCGTGCGGGAGGTTATCGAGGTGGCGGCCAGGGTGTCCGGTCGATCGATACCGATTGTTGAAGCGGGACGCAGGGAGGGTGATCCCGCCGTGTTGGTTGCAGGCTCGGACAGGATCCGCAAGGAATTGGGCTGGCAGCCTCGGTATGAACAACTGGAAACAATTATCGAAACCGCTTGGCGCTGGCATCAGCGAGAGGCCGAGGCCTTGCCTGGCAAGGTTACGGTAGGAGTATGAAAAAGGTAAATCGATGACAGCGATGATTGTGCCGGTTGTATTGGCCGGTGGTTCCGGGACCCGATTGTGGCCGCTTTCCCGGGAGCTCTACCCCAAGCAGTTTCTGGCCTTGACTGGGCAATACACCATGTTGCAGGAGACGGTAATGCGTGTCCTTGAGTTAGACGGGGTGCAAAAGCCGCAGGTCATCTGCAACGACAAACATCGTTTCCTGACGGCGGACCAGTTGCGGGAAATCGCCTGTGATGCCACCATTATCCTGGAGTCTGCCGGCAGAAATACTGCGCCGGCAGTTGGTGTTGCCGCCTTGGAAGCTATGGCAGATGGAGAGGATCCGATTCTCTTGATCCTGCCTGCCGATCATGTGGTCAAGGATGTCCAGCAATTCAAGCGGGTGGTGGCCACTGGTGTCGAGTCGGCGGCAAATGGCCATCTGATTACCTTCGGGATTATTCCGGATCGGGCGGAAACCGGCTACGGCTATATCGCTCGCGGCGAAAAAGTACCGTTCCAACGTGAAGGCGGCGGGGCCTTTCGCGTTGATCGTTTTGTGGAAAAACCGGACCTGCCGACCGCGGAGGCTTATGTTGCTTCCGGTGAATACTATTGGAATAGCGGGATGTTTATGTTCCGGGCCTCCACTTATTTGGAAGAGTTGGGAAAATTTGCCCCGGCCATGATGGCGGCAGTCCGGTTGGCTTATGAAAAGAGGGCGGCGGATCTCAATTTTATTCGTCTCGATAATGAGGCATTCTCTTCCTGCCCCAGCGATTCCATTGACTACGCAGTCATGGAGAAGACCGTAAAGGCCCTGGTTATCCCGCTCAACTGCGGGTGGAGTGATGTGGGCTCCTGGTCGGCCCTGCTGGAGATCGGGGAACATGATGCCGCTAATAACGTTGTGCATGGTAATGTCCTGGCCCAAGACGTTCATAACTGCTACATTAATTCGTCACATCGATTGGTGGCGGCGGTTGGGATTGAGGATCACATTATTGTCGAAACCGCGGATGCGGTACTGGTGATTCACAAGGATAAGGCCCAGGATATCAAAAAGATCGTCGAGTCCCTCAAGAGCGCCGGGCAGAGTGAGGCAACTCAGCATCGGCGTGTCTTTCGCCCTTGGGGATACTACGAGAGCATTGACAGCTCCGAACGATTTCAGGTCAAACGGATCGTGGTCAAGCCTGGCGCCACTCTTTCGCACCAGATGCACTATCACCGGGCGGAACACTGGATTGTGGTCAAGGGAACCGCCAAGGTGGCCAACGGCGCCAAGAGTATTCTTTTAAGCGAAAATCAGTCGACCTATATTCCCCTCGGCGAAAAACACCGGTTGGAAAACCCTGGGGTCATCCCCCTGGAACTTATCGAGGTTCAGTCCGGCACCTATCTTGGAGAGGATGATATTGTCCGGTTTGAGGATGAGTACGGTCGGGTGGAAAAACAATAAATTCTGCACGCAAGAAGGCATTATGAAAAAAGCATTGGTAACCGGGATCACCGGACAGGATGGGGCATATCTCGCTGAGTTTCTCTTGGAAAAGGGTTATGAGGTGCACGGCCTCAAGCGGCGGAGTTCGCTGTTTAACACCGATCGGATCGACCATCTCTATCAGGATCCCCATGAGTCCGACCGGCGGTTTATCCTCCATCACGGGGACATGACCGATTCGACCAGCCTGATCCGCATCATCCAGCAGGTGCAGCCCGACGAAATCTACAATCTGGCCGCCCAGTCCCATGTGGCGGTTTCTTTTGAGGAACCGGAGTATACCGCCAACTCCGATGCCCTCGGCACACTCAGGATCCTTGAGGCAATCCGGATCCTGGGGTTTGAGAAAAAGACCCGGTTTTATCAGGCCTCGACCTCCGAACTCTTTGGCAAGGTCCAAGAGACCCCCCAGAAGGAAACGACCCCCTTTTATCCCCGCTCCCCTTATGCCTGTGCCAAGCTCTATGCCTATTGGATCACGGTCAACTACCGGGAGGCCTACGGCATGTATGCCTGTAACGGCATTCTTTTTAACCACGAGTCGCCGGTGCGCGGCGAAACCTTTGTTACCCGGAAGATCACCCGAGCCCTGGCCCGCATCAAGCTTGGCTTGCAGGACCAGCTTTTCCTCGGCAACATGGACGCCAAGCGCGACTGGGGACACGCCAAGGACTATGTGGAGATGCAGTGGTTGATGCTGCAGCAGGAAAATCCGGAGGATTTTGTTATCGCCACCGGCGAGCAGCATTCGGTGCGGGATTTTGTCGATGCCGCCGCAACGGAGCTGGGCATGACCATTCGTTGGCAGGGAAGCGGTGTGGAGGAAAAGGGGTATGATGATTCCGGTCGCTGTATCGTAGCCGTGGATTCCCGCTACTTCCGGCCTACTGAGGTGGAGACCCTGTTGGGTGATCCGAGCAAGGCCAAGGAAAAGCTCGGCTGGGTGCCGCGGATCACCTTCAAGGAGTTGGTTAGCGAGATGGTCCGTGCAGACCTGACTGCGGCGACGCGTGATGAGCTGGTCAAGAGCCACGGCTTCAATACCTACGATTATAATGAGTAAGGAGTCAGGAGTGAGGAGTAAGGAGTAACAGCAAAGGATAGATAGTGGTAAGGGCAGAGGGGAGTTTTTGGGTGCGCAATAGTCTTTCGCTCCTCACTCCGTACTTCTAACTCCTCACTAACAAAAACGAATTGGATAAACCGCATAAAAAGTTACGGGCCTGGCAGTTGGCCATGGACATTGCTGTGAACGTATACCAAATCACTGAGCGTTTCCCTGTGGATGAGAAGTTCGGGCTTACTTCGCAGATGAGAAGAAGTGCGACAAGTATTGCCAGCAATATTGCCGAAGGGGCAGGGCGAAACACTAAGAAAGAATTTGCGAATTTTCTCCATATTGCCCAGGGTTCGCTCGCCGAACTTGACACGCAATTGGAGCTGGCGACACGCTTACGATATGTCGACACGAACATTTGGCATGAGATTGATGAAATGTTTCAGGAAGAAGATAAGGTACTGACCGGCCTGATCCGGTCCCAGAAGGATGCGCTGTAATGTCTCCTCACTCTTTACTCCTCACTCCTCACTCTAAAATATATGTCGCCGGCCATCGCGGCCTGGTGGGCGCGGCCATTATCCGGCGGCTTACGGCGTTGGGTTACACCAATATCATCACCCGCAGCCATGGTGAGCTGGATCTGGTCGATCAGCGGGCGGTGGCCGACTTCTTTGCTGCCGAACAGCCCGAATATGTTTTTCTTGCCGCAGCGAAAGTGGGGGGGATTCTGGCCAATAACACCTATCGTGGCGAGTTCATCTATAAAAACTTGATGATCCAGACCAACCTGATCCATCAGAGTTACCTGCATGGGGTGAAACGGCTCCTGTTTCTTGGCAGTTCCTGCATCTACCCCAAGCTCTGCCCGCAGCCGATGAAGGAAGAGTACTTGATGACCGGTCCGCTTGAGGCGACCAACTCTCCCTATGCCGTGGCCAAGATTGCCGGCATCGAGATGTGTTGGGCCTATAACCAGCAGTACGGAACGCACTATATTCCGGTGATGCCGACGAACCTCTACGGCCCCAAAGACAATTTCGACCTGGAAAACTCCCATGTCCTGCCCGCCCTGATCCGCAAGTTTCAGCTGGCCAAGATGGCGGCGCAAGGGAACCTGGAGGCGATCAGGAGAGACGAAAAACGGTTCGGCCCCATCCCCGCCGACATAAAAGCAGCAATGGGTTTTTCTCCTGACTCCTCACTCCTTTCTTCTCACTCACAACCAAAGGTTGTCATCTGGGGCTCCGGTACGCCCAAACGCGAGTTTCTCCATGTGGACGACATGGCCGATGCCTGTGTCCATGTTATGGCCATGGAAAAAGCGGATTTTGCCGATCGCCTCGCCTCACAGTCTGCTCCCCTGCTCAACATCGGCACCGGCGAAGACTGCTCGATCCGGGAGCTTGCCCAAATGGTCAAGGAGGTGGTGGGTTTTAGCGGTGAGCTGGTCTTCGACCCCGCCAAGCCAGACGGCACCCCCCGGAAGTTGCTGGATGTGTCAAGGGTCAGGGGGTTGGGCTGGCAGGCGGGAATTGCGCTTAAGGATGGGATCGGGCAGGTGTGCCGGTGGTATGAGAATGAGCTGCGGTAGTCGGAGGGGTAATTTTTAACGGGTGCGGCTGTCCTGATAAAACCCATGGCTTCTTCCGATGGAGAAACTTTGTGAACCGGTTCAAGCGATTGCTCGGCGTGAAAGCAGTAGGGCGAAGGGGTGCTGGTATGGATGGCGCCGGGGAGATTCGTGAACCATTCCTCCCTTGCAACCAAATGGCAACTTGTGGAAAACGTAATTCAGGCCTATATTAAAGATGAAATTAATCCTTAATTTGGAGGCCGATGATGAAGTCCTTTCATGTTTCAGAAGACATTGTTTCCCTGTCGGATTTTAAAAATCATGCAGCTAAGATGCTGCGGCAGGTGCAAAGTTCGCATCGGCCGATCGTCATTACTCAGAATGGAAGACCTGCGGGGGTGCTCATCTCCCCGGCTGAATTCGACCATTTTTCCGAACAGAGCCGTTTTGTCCAGGCCGTCCAGAGTGGGTTGGACGACGTGGAACAGGGGAGGGTATTGACCGACCAGGAACTTAACAGGGCTCTTGATGAAGCTGAAATGGTCTGAAACGGCAACCCGAGACTTGATCTCTATCCGGCGTTATATTGCCGAGGATAATCCCACGGCTGCAAAAAACTGGATTGAACGTCTCAGGGCCAGGGCCAGGGCCGGAAATACCGTGCAGGCTCCTTGGTCTGGCCGGAAGGTGCCTGAATTGTCCCGCGATGATATTCGTGAGGTTATCGAAGGCAATTATCGCATCGTTTATCAAGTGCATGCCGACCAGGTGTCAATCCTGACAGTATTCGAGGCCCATCGACTTTTTCCGGCCAAGAACGCGATTTGAGGGGTTTGCGAAATCCCTCTTCTGAAATTGCGTATTGTGACCACTGAAACATAGCCATGACTTTTTCCGATGGGAAGCAAAGTTTAGGCGGACTGCATGATGAGTTGGGGTGGGATGAGGGGAATGTCTGAATGTCAAGCCTGACCCCAATGGCTCTTGAGTATGGTAGCAACGGCATTATCAAAAAGATAGCAAGCAATGGCCTTTCGGACTTCCGGATGTATCGCAAAAAAATGAGGAAAAAATGGCAAGTTCTCCCAATGTAATAAGACATAACGCGGCTGTAACCCGGCCTCGGCGTGAAACCCTGAACGGCCATAGAAGCGTCAATCTCTGGTTTACCGGCCTGTCCGGTTCCGGGAAATCAACCCTTGCCCATGCCGTTGAAGAGCGCTTGCATCTGCAAGGCAAAAGAACCTATGTCTTTGATGGCGATAACGTCAGGCACGGGTTGTGCGGGGATCTGGGGTTCAGCCTGCCCGAGCGCCAGGAAAATTTGCGGAGAATTGCGGAAATGACCAGGCTTTTCCTTGATGCCGGGGTTATCTCCCTCACCGCTTTTATTTCACCCATGGCCGAAGACCGAGCCCGGATCAGAGAAATTATCGGCCCCGATGACTTTATTGAAGTCTACTGCAACTGTTCCTTGGAAATCTGTGAACAACGGGATGTTAAGGGGCTGTATAAAAAGGCGCGCGAAGGAAAGATTAAAAATTACACCGGGATTTCCTCACCCTATGAGCCACCGGTTAATCCAGACATCGAACTTAATACCGGCACACAACCACTAATGGAATGTGTGAATGTTATTGTGGATGCTCTCCGGGCCAGGGGGATCATTTTTAAATAGGAGGAAAAGATGGTATTGGCGTGGCGGCAATAAATAAATCCCGCTTTGTCCTTTGAAATTTAGAGAGATAGCAGCCAGCGTCCCCCATGGACTTCCGTTTGTAGCGCACAGAGAGAAACATTGATCCATTGCATGAAAAATTGGAAAATATGATCAAAGTGAATAGAACGGTTGCTTTTCGTCTACTCGCCATTAGTTGGATGGGTCTAATATTTTACATGTCGCACCAGCAATCGCTACCTGTGCCAATGTTGTTCGTCGGCCAGGACAAAGTAGAGCATTTTGTTGTGTATGCCATTCTTGGCTGGCTAATTGCTAACTCGTTTGCACCGCAACAAGTAATAGGATGGCGTCGAGTAGGTATGGTGTTCGCATTTACCATGCTGTACGGCATTAGTGACGAATATCACCAGTCCTTTGTTCCAGGTCGGGATGCCAGTGTATTGGATGCGTTATCGGATGGATTTGGTGGACTGTTTGCAGGGCAAATATATTGTTGGCATGCGCAACGCTGGATCGTAGGTCGAGGCTAGCATCTGACTTTGCTTTAATAATGTAAATTCTGCGCATCAGACGCTTGCCAAACGTTGACCGACCGGACAGTCATGGGCTGATTGGGGCCTGTGCCGAGGATTAAGACGAGGTGTTGCTTGTCTATGATTCCGAATTTCCAAGGTTGCGCATCGGGGATACCTTGTTGATTAGAGAACATTTCCCATTCAACATCTTCACCGATTTGTTTTCCGTCAAAATAAAAACGACCGATCCCTTTTTTTTCGGGGGTGGCGGGAAGCCAAAGAAAGCCGTAACTGTGGTATGCCAAAAAATTTGTTTCACCTGGCACCCTTACTTTGACTTTGGAAAACGGCAAAGAAGATTGACAATAGGCCATGTCAGGACAGGTTGTTTTATATTTCCCGTACCAATCGTGCAGATTGACTCCGTAATTATTGAGCGGTTTTCCCTTCTGGACTAAATCATATTCAAAGAAATCGACTTCGATAAAATGTGCATACCCTTTTTGTTGTCCAAGCCATTGCTGATCCCCTTCTATAAGGTGTTCGGCGGACATGGCCCAAAATGCTGGCCAACCTTTGGTCTTGGAAGATATCACGTCCATGGGGTCAAACTTAAGCACTGCTTCGATATAAGCCCCGCCTCCAAAGGCAGACCCTACAAATTTTGCGTTGTTTTTTGCTGGTGCTATGGTCGCTATTTGGCCATTCGGGCCAGTGTTGTCGCCGAGCAATGTTATTGTCCCATCATTGTTAAGAACAACTCGATTGGCTTGAGCCTGGCGGCCAAAAAAGCCCCAAAGATACCAGGAAAAACCGCTTTGATGCCCCTGTGACAAATTCACGGAGCCATCATCGAATTTTGACGAAAAAGTGTTTAGCAGATATCCAGCGTTTCGTGCCGTTGGTGGAGGCTCGGAGGCAAAACTATTGAACTCACCGATTGTTAGCAGCAAAAATATAATGACCATAATCGAATATCTGAACATGTTGCAGTGCAAGCGCCGTCTAAAATAACAGGGGTCGAAAAACTCATTGATACGAGAAAGGACTGTCATATTGCTGTCTCCAATGCAGAAACATACCGAAGATTATGCGCAAAGCCGATATGTGAATATTGTAGCTTTTTTAATCGCTGTGAGTCTAGCATTGCGGTTTATCACTGCTGCCACCTCATGCGCAAATGTCATTCAAGAAATATCTTTTTTAACCTTGGCTCTCCCTGCATTCATTTTCATAATATATAAACTGGGCGATATAAGGTTATTTTTGAAGTCGTTGTTAGTAACATTTATATATCTTATTCCCGCAACGATCTCATTCCTTTTTGTTTTTATCGGAGGTAACGCAGACCCAATTTTTGCTGCCCTTGCTTTGGGTAATATTTTTGTCATGTTTGTTCTGGCATCGCTCTTTGCAAGCTGTCACAGTTGCGATTTATGGTTGAGAGTTATGCGCAACCTTTCGCTTATCTCCTGTCCATTCTTTCTTTATATCATTCTAACGCAACAGCATGCCTACGTCTGGGGGAGATGGGAACCTGTCGGTGGGCACCCCAACTGGTGGGGTATGATGGGGCTGGGGTTGGCTTGGTGCTCATTCGCATGGAAGAACACTTTGTTGAGGTATTTCTTCATGGGTGTTGGCCTCTATTTCATGTACTTCACTCAGTCCCGCGGTTCAATGGTTGCTTTTTTTCCCGCCTTTGTTTTTTGTGGGGGTTATTTTTTCCCCTTCACCCGCAGGAAGGCCGTTATTTTATTAGTAGCCACTCTATTGGGGATTATTGCATTTTTGGGTATATCCTACGCGACTTCTTATGATCTCTTGGGGAAACTTTTTGACTTTTTTGCCAATGATGTCATGAAACTTAACGATCCAAACCGTGGAATTGGTTCAGGCATGACAGGTAGAATGGCCGCTTATTCTGTAGCATGGAAAGCTTTTCTTGACTCCCCATTTTTTGGCGCGGGTTATTCTGAGTTCGGTTTTGTGCACAATGGCTTTTTGCTAATTTTGGCAGAAAGTGGAATCTTTTCTTTTCTAGGCGTGCTTGTCCTGTTTGCCTTGAGTATGGCTGGGTATATGAAGATGCGCCATTGGCAGGGCGTGGGGTTTGTTTTAAGCTATATGGTATTGATATTAACATTTCCCCGTACTTTTAATATTAACATGGTCTCGCTTGTTTTTATGATGATTTTGATGAGAGGCGTTGTCTTGAAATTCGTAAGCAACCGGACAACAATGTGAAGCCAACAGGCTTTTGGCAATAAAAAAAATCTTCATGCAAAAAAAAATAATTCTATCATCTGTTTGGTCGCCTCATCTACCTCATGGAAAGTGTACGGTGTTAATCAAAATTGGAATAACAATTTGCTGGACCATGATTACTTTATTAAGTGGATAATCGCCCTGAAAAATAATGTCGTATAATTTTTCTGTTAGCTGAAAATATTGCAAAATGAAACAGGAAGGAGTTTATGTTTGATAATTATGAAGGTGTTCGTGAATCATTTAAACTATTCGCTAAAGAATTGATTTGGTTTTTTTTGGCAGATCATGTGCCATCTGATGTTAAAGATATATTTTTATACGCATCTCGCAGGAGCGGAAGCACATTATTGATGGAGGTTCTGGCTTGTAATAAAGGGATGTCATATAGTGATCAGCCTTTCGGGTTGCACACTATAACACCTTGGAATTTAAACTTGTTGCCTTTGGCAGAATACAGCCAATTGATACATCTTGACAAAGACGAAGAATTGCTAGTTGAAAATTATGTAAAAGGATTACTTGGTGGTCGTATTTATGCAAATGCACCATGGAGGTTTTGGAGATATGGGTTAACAATCAAAACGAATAGAATAGTCCTCAAGATTACTGATGCAAAAAGTATTATTGAGTGGCTAGATGGCAAGTTTAATCCGTATACTGTTGTTATGACTAGACACCCAATACCCCAATCGTTGTCAGTTATTAGGAATGGGTGGGACTGTACGGGAAAAGCATTTATTCGTAATGATTTTTTTATTAAAAAATATCTTAATGATGATAGGCTGAAGTTTTGTAATAACATTTACAAAAAAGGAACAAAGCTTCAGAGGCACGTATTGGATTGGTCGTTGGAAAACATGATTATGATAAATAAATTGAAAGAAAATAATCACTGGATATATGTTTCTTATGAAAGACTTGTTTCTAGTCCTGATTATGTGGTTAATATGTTGAGTAAATCGTTGCAACTTGATGATGTCGATGCGATGCTAGATAGCCTTAATAAGCCATCTAAGTCATCTAAGTTGAAAAGTAATATTGGGAAAACAAAAAAATTGTGCAAACAAGACAAAATTGATCTTCTTGGCAAATGGAAAGATAAAGTTTCCGAAAGTGAGGAGCGAAGTGCTATGGATATTCTTTTCGAGTTAGGCATAGGGTTGTATAAATTCGGGGAATTTTATCCATCTATGGATAGTTTTGAGCAGCCTATGGTTTCTTTAGAAAAGTAGTGGTGCATTGCTATGGCTAAGATAATTACTTCATTTTTAATCCCTGTCTACAATGAAGAGCGACATATTTCCCGCTGTCTGGATTCATTGTTGTCGCAAACTGTTCGTGATATTGAGATAGTCGTTGTAGATGATGGCTCGACGGATTCGACCCCACAGATCCTCTCAAGATATCAGGACCAACGCGTGGTTCTTTTCCGGCAACCGAACCGCGGGCGGGTGGCGGCCCGAAACAAGGCACTAGAATTGAGTAGAGGAAAATATGTCATCCTGCAGGATGCTGATGATTGGTCCTCACCTCAGCGACTGAATCTTCAGTTGAGCATGGCTGAAAAAGTTGGAGGAAAGCCTGTTGTCGGCTGTGGGCTTACTTTTCATTACGAAACCAATGAGGATAAATCTGTAAAATTTTTTCCAGAATCAAATGAAAAGATCAGGCGTACAATGGCCCGACCAATTATGGCCAGTGCGTTTGGCACTATGACCATGCTTGCCCTACGCAGTCATATTTGTGAAGTCGGCGGTTGGCGCGAGAAATTTCATGTGGCAGCCGAGGACGGAGATTTGATTAATCGTCTTTTCGAGGATAGCGCCACGCGGTTTAGTAATGTTCCAGCTCCTGTTTATCATTACTATCTGAATATGGGCAGCATTACGAACAAGCTCCATGTCACGATTCCTGCTCAGATGTTCAAGAGATACTGTACTCGGAAACGTCGGCGTGGATTGCCTGAGCCCGCATCATTCGAGGAGTACAAACACGAAGTGAACTGTAATATTATGAGAAAGATGATGTTCGAAATTGAATATCACGCATGGGTTTTATATATGCAAAGGCAATATAAGTGATTACCGTCAAGCGTCAAATTGACGTCATTTTTTATGCGCATCAGTTTGGCCTCGATAGATTAGCGATCAATCAAGAACACACATCACATGTTTGACCTTCCCAGTATGGTTTTCGACAGCCAGCTAACTTCTATCTTGTTATGCGTGGTTATGGACGATTGGGCCTAATATGAATAGCCTTAAGAAAATATATGCCTTGAATGGCGCCAATATTACCGTGTTAATGTTAGCTCAGCTCGTGGTTGTGCCTATTTACCTGCACTATCTCGGCATTCAAGGTTATGAAGATTGGGTCTTTATCACTGCGGTGGCTGCTGTCTCCCAATTGTTTGATTTCGGCTTGATTTTGTATGTTTCCAATACGGCTCGTATAGCCTATGGTTTGGGACAATCTGATGTGGCCGAACACGCTGTGAGCACGGGCCTTGGCTTTTGGTGGATACTCTTTTCCCTGTTTGCCATTTTTTCAGTTTTATTCGGTTTTTTGGCACAGACAACGCGCACGATCGCTTTGGCGATCTTGTTCTTTGGTGCCCCTCTTGCAATGTTGCGTTCATGGCTTTCCTATATTCTTACAGCACGAACAAGCCAGATCGGCGAACTTGTCTCTTTTATTGGTTTTACATTGCTACAAACAGTTGCCCTTGTCTGCGTTATTCTTTTTCACGGTAAGGTTCTGGCTCTTGCCCTGACACAGGTGATCACCACCGTTGTTTTTGGCGTCATCCCTCTCCTGATCACACTTCGTCACTATGCGCCTGAGTTGATGCTTAAGCCCCGCAAAGTAACTGTCCCTGAGCTTAAAGAAATTATTGCTGGAAGTTTGACGAATTTCAGTTATTCAGCGGCGAGTGTCGCGATTACGCAACTGCCCATCATTTTACTTGGCCTCGTCCCGAATCTACCTCCGGCAAGCCTTGCCACTTTTACAACTTCGCGGACATTGACCGGCGTTGTTCGTCAGTTCTGCAATCAATTTGCTCGCTCGAATGCCATAGAAATTTCGCGGTTTCTTGCGCCCGAACATGTTCAAAAAATGCGTCGTATTTTTTTGTTGGGCTCCTCGACTATTGCCATTTTGGCGGCTGTAGGCATGGGGGGGCTATTGCCCCTTGCTGATATCGTTTTGAAAATTTGGACGGGCAGGCCAGAGCTTTATAATCCAGCCGTGATCGGTATTTTTTGTGTTCTTGCTGTAATGAGCGCACAGTTTCAATTGCCGATGATTTTACCCCAATTTACAAATACAGCTCGCATCATGGCTGTGCCGTTGTTTCTTCAAGTGAGTTTACTGGCTGTGTTGGGATTCTGGGGGGCTTCTTTTTATGGAGCTCCTGGAATGGTTGTCGCTCTTGGCATCTCGGAACTTTCGACATTAGGTGTTGTGTCCTTTCGGCGCATTATTCCGCAGATGGGGGTCAGTTCATTACGGTTTTTGGCTTTATCTGGTGGCCTAAGTGTTACGTTTTTTTTCATTTCCTTTGCTACAAGTTTTGTGGCTCGGATGTTTATTCAACCATCAACTTTCCTTGGGCTTGGTTTTGCAGGGGGAATCTGGGCTATTTCCGTTAGCCCATTTATGGGATTTCTTTATCGATGGGCAAAGCGATACCAATGGAGTTAAGACTATCAACTCGCAACCTCCACTGAGAATTGAAAAAGGGAAGTGAATGGCCCCGAAACGAATTATGCTCATCGCAATTAACTATTGGCCGGAGCTGACAGGTATAGGCAAGTACACAGGTGAAATGGCGGAATGGCTCGCGGAGAATGGTTGGAGTGTTCGAGTGATCACCGCTCCACCGTATTATCCCGCGTGGCGGATTGACAAAGATTATTCTGCTTGGAGATATCGAAGTGAAAACGTGAGAGGTGTGTCCATCATGCGCTGTCCGTTATGGGTGCCGGCGCAATTAAATGGCTTGAAGCGGATTCTCCACCTGATGAGTTTCGCCTTGAGTTCCTTTCCCTTGATTCTCTGGCAGGCCTGGCGGTGGCGTCCCGATATAATTTTTACCGTGGAGCCTCCTCTATTCTGTGCGCCCGCCGCCCTCTTGGGGGCGTGGCTTAGGGGCGCCCAATCTTGGCTGCATGTTCAGGATTTTGAAGTGGATGCCGCCTTTGAGCTTGGTATTTTACGTTCTCAACGACTCCGAGGGTGGATTCTTGTTGCAGAGGGGTTGTTGATGAGGCGATTCTCTCGAGTTAGTACTATCTCAGTTCGTATGCTGGAGCGCCTTACGGCAAAAGGGGTTGCCCCTGAGAGGAGAACACTATTCCCGAACTGGGTGGAGCTTGATCGCATTCGCCCGCTCAGTGCTACATCGCCGTTACGTACCGAGTGGGGGGTGCAGGATACAGATGTTGTGGTCCTGTATTCTGGGAATATGGGGGAGAAACAAGGGTTGGAAGTTTTGATTGAAACTGCGCGTAGCCTTCAGGGCCAAGCCAATCTTTGTTTTCTGCTGTGTGGAGATGGCGCTGCTCGACCTCGTTTGGAGTGCCTTGCGGAAGGCATAGAAAATATTCGTTTCAAACCATTGCAGTCGGCAGATCGGCTTAACGACCTGCTTAATCTGGCCGATATCCATGTCTTGCCGCAGCGTGCCGATGCCGCAGATTTGGTATTGCCATCAAAATTGACCAATATGTTGGCCAGCGGTCGACCAGTGGTTGCAACTGCCAATCCCGAAACTCAGGTTGCCGAGTTGGTAAGGGATTGTGGCATTGTGGTCCCTCCTGGAGATGTTGTGGGACTAGCGGCTGCTTTTACCGCATTAGCAGGAAGCAGTGAGCGCCGTCATTTACTTGGCTTGATTGCGCGGGCAAAAGCCGAACAGCTCTGGGATCGGGATCGAGTATTGCCGCAGGCATTTTGTACCCCTGGTGGGTGTCAAGCGCAATCCAACAATGAATGTTTGAGTGGTACAGGAGAGGAACCGTTTTGCAGGTAAAACGATTGGGTCTCGCGAATAAGCTTTTTTTCCCGTTGATGCTCGTGGCTGGCCTTGTCGTCGGTTATGGGGCAATCCTGCAACGGTTGATTAACAGCTGGGGCAGCGGCGACAACAGTTATGGCTATCTGATTATCCCCCTTTTTGTCCACCCTGCTTCTCCTGGCCGGGGAAGTCGGCTCCATGGAAACCCTGATTTTTGTCGGGATAAAGACTGATGGGGTCAAGTTTTGAAATATCGTATTCCGGAATAGTCGAAGAAAAGTATACACCTGAAAAGCATTATGAGATGTTGATGGATGTGTATCGGCAGGCGATTGAAGGAAAGACGAGGGCTATGGGCTGAGGAGAGAAGTGGAATCACAAGCGGTTGAACATAAAAAATCTTTTGGCAAGGAGGTAATCATTTCTTTGGTTGCCTTTGCCAATACGGATGGCGGGAAGGTCATCGTTGGCATCGACGACAAGGCGAAGGTGTGTGGTGTGGATGTCGGCCCGGAGACATTGCCGCGTTATTTGAATGAAATCAAGGTCGCGACCTATCCACAGCTTTTTCCGAAGATATGGGTTGATGCAAAAGATGGTAAAGGTATTCTTGTTTTTGAGATTTCTGAATACCCTATCAAGCCGGTAGCCTTTAAAAATCGCTACTACAAGCGGGTGCACAACAGCAACCACCTGCTGACTCTGGAAGAAATTGTTGATCTGCAGCAGCAATCCTTGTCGGTCTCCTGCGACGCCTATCCCTCCCCTGTTACCCTGGATAAACTTGACCAAGGACTGATCGAAAAGTTCTTTGCCAGGGTTAACAGTCGCGGAAGGGTTATTCTTCGTGATGACCTGTTCACTAACCTCGTCAAGCTGAAGCTGGTCAGGGACGGGAAGCTGACCATTGCCGCCAATCTCCTTTTCGGTGATCCCGAATTTGCCATAAGAGTTGGCCGGTTCAAGTCCGCGGCAACCATTATTGACGACAATGTCGTCAAGGGACCGTTGCTGACAGTGGTTGATGAGGCGATGACCTTCATCAAGAAACACATTAACCTGTCCTATCATTTCGACGGTTCCATACAGCGCAAGGAACGCTGGCAATACCCGATTGAAGCCCTGCGTGAACTTCTGCTGAACTGCGTGGTGCACCGGGACTATAAAAATTTTTCGGACATCGTCATAAAGATTTTTGATGACCGGATCATCTTTACAAATCCTGGCCGTCTTTACGGAAATCTCAGGCTGGCTGATCTTGCGCGGGATGATTATGTCTCATCCATCCGCAACAAATTGCTGGCCGAGGCCTTTTATCTGACCGGCGATATCGAACGGTACGGGACCGGTTTTTTACGAATCCGGGAAGCCCTGAAAGAGTATCCTGAGCTTGCCCTTTCCGTGGAGGAGGTAGGTGATTTCCTCAAGGTCGAACTTCGGATCTCCGGCCAGGGGACCCCGCAAGTCACCCCCCCAGTCACCCCCCCAGTTACCCCACCAGTTACCCCACCAGTTACCCCCCCAGTTGCGAGGCTGCTGGTTTTTTGTGGAAAGGATACCAGCAGAGAAGAATTGCAGAAACACCTCGACATCAAAGATAAAAAGCATTTTCTTGAATCGTATCTGAAACCGGCCATTGAACAAGGGGTGCTGGAAATGACCATTCCCGAGAAACCAAACAGCCCGAGGCAAAAGTATCGGCTGACCGAATCGGGCCGGCGCTGGCTTGAAGAGCAAAAAAGATGAAATTGCAAAAACCTCAATGCAGTGCAGGGATGAAATGTCAAATCAGTGACTTGCTGGTCGGGAACTGGGGCTGTGGCGAATTTTCGCGAAGTCATCACAAGATGGAGAATAACGGATGACGCAGTCCACGGATTCAAACTCAATACTATCTCGTAACACCCTTTTCCCGCTGCTGATCCTCGGTGGCCTTGTCCTCGGCTATTGGCCCCTGTTCCAGAGGCTAATAATCACCTGGGGCTCCGGCGACAACAGTTATGGCTATCTGATTATCCCCCTTTTTCTTTACCTGTGCTGGGAGAAGCGGGATTCGTTCCGTTTCTCCCAGTTATCCTGGAGTGTTGCCGGGATCGCGGTAACCTTTTTGTCCACCCTGCTTCTCCTGGCCGGGGAAGTCGGCTCCATGGAAACCCTGATTTTTGTCGGGATCTGGGGCTCCTTTGTGGGGATTATGGCGACGATGTACGGAAAGCGTCTCAAGGATCTGCTCTTTCCGCTCCTGATTTTGCTTTTTATCGTGCCGCTTCCTCCCTTCATCAACAAGACGCTCACCTTTCAGCTCAAGCTGCTGGCCAGTTCCATGTCTGCGGTTATGCTCCGGGCTTCCGGGGTCAGCGTACTTATGGACGGCAATATCCTTGATCTTGGCGTTACCCAACTGCAGGTGGTGGATGCCTGCAGTGGCCTGCGTTATGTGATGAGCATGCTGCTTATGGCCCTGCTCATCGGCCATTTTTTTCTCGTCAGCCGATGGCGGCAATCCGTGATTGTGGCCTTGGCGATTCCTTTGACCCTTGTGGTCAATGCCCTGCGGATTTGGCTTACAGGGGTCTTGGTTGTGAATGATCTGGGACGATTTGCCGAGGGCGATTTTCATGACTCCATCGGTCTGGTCATGTTCCTTGCCTCTGGCTCGCTGCTGGTTTGGCTGGCACTGCTGTTGCGGGGGCCATTTTCATCATCAGCAACCCTGCCACCAGGAGAGCTGCCGCAAGAGGAACAGGTGAAACCTCTGCGCCCCTTGTTGCTGACCATTGTCATCTGTACTTTTTTTCTTGGTGGTGGCTTGGTCTTGTCGCGTCTGCAGTCCGAGCAGCACACCGCTCCCCCGCGGAGCAGCTTCGATTCTTTTCCCATGCAGCTTGGCGGCTGGCAAGGGACGCGGCACTTCCTTTCCCAGGAGATTCTCGATGCTCTGTGGTCGGATGATTATGTGAGCGCCAGCTTTGTGACGCCCGCTTCCGGTAATGTCATCCACCTGCTCATCCCCTATTATACCTACCAGGGTACCCGCCATACCGCGCATGCCCCGCAGTCCTGCCTGCTCGGCAGTGGTTGGGCGGTGTTGCAGACCCGGGAGCGAACCTTTAAAACAAGATTCGGTAATAATTTGCCGGTAACGATACTGGAGCTTAAAAAAGGGCAGGATACGATGCTCAGCGGTTTCTTTTTCCTCGGGCGTGGGCGGGTGATCACCAGCCCCTGGCGCAATAAGCTCTACCTAATCTTGGACTCCTTTACGAAAAGACGGACGGATGGTGCATTGGTACGGGCCGAAATGGTTGTCGGGAGCGGACAGCCCCTGGATGCGGCATATCAGGAACTGGCCCAGTTTTTGTCGCTGCTGTGGCATGAGTTGCCCGCCTATGTGCCGGGAGACGAGGTGGGTAATGCGTCCAATTAAAAGGTCCGTTTCTCTCTGGGGGGGGAGGTAAACATGATCAGGCAGCAAGTCTATATCTTGAATAATATTCTCATGCTGCTTGATGCACTATGCATTATCAGTGCAGGGTATTCCGCCTTTTACGGCAAATATTATTTGTCGAACGGCAACTGGAGGATAGATGATGCTATTTTTATGGGCGCCGTTCTGGTGGTTATGTTCATTAACAACTATGTAATGGGCCGGTTGCATCTCTATAGCGAGACCAAACCTGCTTCCTATGGAGCGTTGATTTTTGCGGTGTTGAAGTCGGTGGTAGTGAGTTTTTTCTGTCTGGCCACGGTTATTTATCTCTATAAGGAGCACGAAGTCTCAAGGGAGTTTATTGGTCTCTTTGCCATATTCTCCTTTGTCTTTCTCGGTGTCGAGAGATTGGTCGGCCGCCTGTATCTCAATAGCATCGCCCATAAGACGTTTCATGCCCGGAAGATTCTGGTGGTTGGTAACATGGCGCGAGGGAAGCTTGTCTCGGAGTTGCTGAGTAAGCAGTTGAGCTGGGGGCATGAGGTCATTGGCATGCTGGCGGTGGACGATGCGGAAGCACAGGCTCCGGAATGTCTTGGCAAGATTGAAGAGCTGCCCCTGGTGTTGCAGAAATATCCGGTGGATGAGGTTGTTTTTGCAGCGCATGGCGGACGTGGTGTCGATATCGGGGCCTATACCCAGGTCTGTAAAAAGATGGGAATCCCCTCACGCATACTGCCGGCCCTCTGGCAACCGGGGGAGATGAGCATTTCCGCGGAACGGTGCCAGGGGGTGCCGTTTCTGGTTGTGGCAGCGGAGAACATCAATGCCACCGGCTTGCTGTATAAGCGCATTTTGGATTGTGTCGGTGGCTTGATCGGCTCCCTGGTTTTTTTAATCCTGTACCCCGTAATCAGTTTGGCCATCAAGCTTGATTCTTCGGGGCCGGTACTTTTCCGGCAGAAACGGGTCGGTCGCAACGGCCGGGTATTTCATATCCTGAAGTTTCGCACCATGTATCAGGATGCCGAGGCGCGCAAACAGGAGCTCATGGCCAGAAATGAGATGCAGGGCGCCATGTTTAAGCTCCATGATGATCCCCGGATTACCAAGGTTGGCAGATGGCTCCGGAAAACCTCGCTGGATGAGTTTCCGCAATTCTTGAATGTGCTGAAAGGGGAGATGAGCCTGGTTGGCACCCGTCCCCCGACCCTGGCCGAGGTTGAGCAATACGATCTGTGGCATCGGCGGAGAATTTCAGCCAAACCTGGGATTACTGGCTTATGGCAAATATCCGGCAGGAATACGATTTCCGATTTCGACCAGGTGGTGGAGTTGGATTGCCAGTATCTGGATCAATGGCGTTTTTCAGATGATTTATGGATTTTGCTGAAAACCATCGTGGTTGTTTTTCAGCGCAAGGGTGCGTCCTGATCAATTTCGTGGGCGGTTGTGCCTGCCATGAGGGAATAACAATGAATATTGGGAAAAAAAAGCTGCTATGTCTGCTGCTGATCGCCATGATGGCCCTTGCTGTTGGCTGTAGCAGTACGCCGCAAGAAAAGCGGCAAAAGTTTATCGCCAAGGGGAACACTCTTTTTGCCCAAGGAAAACATGTGAAGGCGTCGCTGGAATTTCGCAATGCCATTCAGGTGGATCCTGAATATCCGGAATCGTATTACCTGGCAGGTCAGGCGGAATTGAATCAGGGCAAGATGCAGGAAGCGTACGGTTTTTTCATGAAAACGGTGGAAAGACAAGCAGACCACCCTGGTGCGAACCTTCAATTGGGCAAGCTTTTCCTTGCCAGCAGGGAATTTGTCAAGGCACGCGAGAAGGCGGAGCTGGTTCTGGGCAAGGAACCTGACAACCAACAAGCCTTATTACTGCAAGGGGCTATCCTGCTTGGCGAGCGCAAGGCCGTGCAGGCAAAAGAGCTTCTGGAAAAGCTTTTACCGCGCAATGAAAAAGAAGTTGATCTGTACCTGCTTTTGGCAACAGCATACAGGCAGCTTAACGATCTTACCTCGACCGAGGCTATTCTGCAGAAAGGCTCAACCCAAAACCCCCAATCCATTCAGCTATGCCTGGCGCGGGCCAACTTCTACTCGGAACAGAAGCAACCGGGGAGAGTGGAAGAAATGTTGAAGAAGATTATTGCCCTTGAGCCTGGGAAGCCGGAGCATGTTGTAATGCTTGCCTCGTTTTTGTGGCACGAGGGACGCAAGACCGATGCCGAGGCCCTGTTGCAAGGGATTTTAGCAAAAGAGAAAGACGTGGAAGAAAGATGGGCTGAAGTAGCGGCCTTCTACTTATCCCGACAGCAGTTGGACAAAGGGAAAGAGCTCTTGCTTGCCGGCTTGCGGCAGAACAAGAAAAGTTTTCGCCTGCGCTTTCTTTTGAAGGAAGCGTTCTTGGTTAAGGGAGAGGTTGGGAAGGCAATTGCAGTCTTGCAGGAATGTTTGACCCTCGACAAGGATAACCCGGCCTATGTTTTAGCGCAGCGCGGGCTTGCGGAACTGTATTTCCGGGTGGGCAATATTGATGAGGCCGAAGGTTATGTGGCTGCGGTCTTGAAGAAGAGTCCCAACGATGTGGATGGGCATCTGTTGAAGGGCGCGATTTTGGCGCTAAAGGGGGAGTTTGAACAGGCTATTGCTGAATACCGGGTGGTCTTGCAGGCACGGCCAAGGGATATTCACCTCTATCCGAGGCTGGCGGATGTAATGGTCCGCAATCGGCAGAATAACCTGGCCATTGATATGCTGAGACAGGGATTGCAGGTTGCCCCTGATTCTGCGGAGGTGCATCGTGCCTTGGCAAGGCTGTATGTGATAGAAAAAAAGCCAAAAGATGCCGAGTCCCAATTGCTTAAAATGGTTGATCTCAGGCCTGAAGACCTTGCGGCAAAGATTGATCTGGCTGATTTTTATTTGGCCAACGACGGCCAGGTAAAAGCGATGCAGCTCTATAAGATGGTCATCGCCAAGATCCCCGAGAATCCCCTTGGCTATGTGAAGCTCAGTAGTCTGTATGCCATGACAAAACAGGGGGATGAAGCGGCCGCCACCGTGGCTGCGGGTCTTGCCGCTAACCCCGGGAATAATTTTTTACTGGAGCACGGGGCTCGGCTCTATGTCCAGTTGGGGCGTATCGGGGAGGCCCTTGCCTTGACAGAACAGAGAATCCACCGTCATCCTGACGATGTCTTTGCCTATAATCTCCAGGGTGAAATCCATTTAGCGAAAAAAGACTTTGCCTCCGCGGAACAAGATTACCGGAAGGCAATGGCACTTGATGGTAACCTGCCGGAAACGGCAGTCAGGCTGGCGCAGGTTTTGGTCCTTGCGGGAAAAGGAGAACAGGCGATCGGCGAAACAGAAAAGCTCCTCGCTACCCCCTCCTCATCTCCTTTGCTGTTTATCTTGTTGGCTGAACTGTATGAGCAGACGAAACGGCACGATCAGGCCCTTGCTGTCTATGACCGGGGCTTGCGGAAGTATCCGGAAAACTGGTTTATCATGAACAACATTGCCTATTTCATTGCGGATGGAAAAAATCCCCAACCCCAGGATTTGACAAAAGCGGAGAGCCTTGTAAAGAAAGCGCAGGTGCTTGCGCCGGGGAATATGGCGGTGCTTGATACCCTTGGTTGGCTTTCCTTTAAGATGGGAAAGACGGTTCAGGCTCGGGCTGCGCTTGCCATGGCCTTGACCAGCAATCCGAACAATCCGGTCTTCAACTATCATCTGGGCATGGTCTTGTTAAAGGACGGCAAAAAAGAAGAGGCACGGAGTTTATTGGAAAAGGTTGTGCGCAGTCCCGGTAGTTTTGGTGAACGTAATGCGGCTGAGAAAATTCTCAAAGGACTCACCTGATAAAAAAGATACGCGAGAAGGAGTACGAGATGCTTTGGAAAAGATGGAATCTGGTGGCTGGGGTATGGATGTTGGCGGTAATGGCGCTTCCTGTGTGTGGACGTGCGGCAGAGGCGGTGGATACAGGAATGAGCCCAGCGGGTGAGGCCGCAGGTCAGGTTGCCGTTGATGGCTACCGTATTGGTCCTGGGGATGTGCTCTCCATTTCCGTGTGGAAAAATGCTGACTTGACCAAGACGGTTCAGGTTTTGCCGGATGGGAAGATTTCTTTTCCGTTGATTGGCCAGATCATGGCGGAGGAAATGACCGTGGGGCAGCTCACCAAAGCCTTGGTGGAGAAAATAGCCCCGTTTTCGCCGGAGCCTCAGATCTCTGTTGAGGTGCAACAGGTGAATAGCCTTATGGTGTATGTGATCGGCAGGGCAAATCATTCCGGGCGGTTTGTGCTCAACGGAAATATCAATGTGCTGCAGGCGCTTGCCATGGCAGGCGGTCTTAGTCCCTTTGCCAAGCGGGCTGACATCAAGGTGTTCAGGACGGAAAAGGAGGGGACCAAGGTGTATCCGTTCGACTATGATGCGGTAACCGAGGACAATGCCTTGGCTCAAAATATTCAACTGAAACGCGGCGACACAATCGTTGTGCCATGAAATGCGCTAGCCATCCTGATGTTGGATACTCCATGAAACCGACGACTTTTATTTTGTCCTTTCTGCTCTTGGTTGCACCTTGGTTTGCGACCGCTGCCGTTGCAGACGAACGGAAGGTGATTCCCTCCATCGCCCTTCAGCAGGAATATAATGATAATTTGTACTTTTCATCGCAGACGCGAGAAGGCGATTTTATCAGTACTGTCTCGCCGGCCCTGGAATTGATGAACAACACGGAGCGGTTGCAAGCAGGGATGAAAATGCAGCTGGACAGCTCCTATTATCATGACAACCAGAACCTGGACAGTATCGACCAGGATTATTCCGGCAACGTGCGTTATGCCCTGTCATCCAAGGCAAATCTGTTCACCTCGGCAGGGTATCGTCGTGATTCGCGGGTTGATCGTGATTTTACGCAAACAGGATTTCTCTTGGGTGCGGTTACCCGTGATCGGTATAATTATCGTTTGGGGGGAGATTATGCCTTGTCTGAAGCGACGAGGGTACAGCTGCAATATTCTTTTGACACTGATTATTATGAAAGTTCGGCCTATTCCGACTACACATCACATGATGTCTCCTTCTTGCTCAGCAGGGATCTTTCCAGGTTTATTTCCCGGACCATTGGCCGGATAAATCTAGGAATGACAAAGTATACTGCCGAAGGCTCGGCGGTAACCAACTATCGCGGCACCATCGGAGCGGAGCGGAGTTTGGATGAGCGGTTCAGCCTTTTTGCCGATCTCGGTCTCCGTTACACCCAGTCAACATTCGATACCATATTGGTCCCCAGCGGGACTCTTTCCGAAGAACATGCTGATGGCTCAGGACTATCAGGTCAAGCAGGGATGTCCTATGATGGGGATCTCAATAACGCCAAGCTGGTTCTTTCCCATGGCGTTACCGCGGCAAGCGGTAGAAACGGCACCGTCGAGCGGACAGCATTACAGTGTAGTGTCGGACGGAGGTTGAACGAAACGTCCCGGGTTGCTTTCGCTGCTGGCTATCTGGTGAACAAGTCAACGCAGGATGAATTGGCTGCGAGTGCAATTGACGAGAGATCCCTGTGGTTGCAGCCTAAAATACTCTACGCGCTCAACGATCAAGTTGCGGTTGAAACCTCGTTCAACCATGCGCTGGTTACTAACAAGGTGGCAGACACCGATGCCTATCGAAATCTGGTTTTGTTGCGGCTGGTTTTTCAGTACGCGTTGTTTGAGTAGTTGATGATAATAGCATCGCCAGCTCATCGGGCGAGGATGTTTTTTATGAAATCGAAAGAGGAGTTGAGGGTATGGACGCTGAGACAATGAGTTTGAATGACTTGAAAGCAGTGTTGTTAAGGCGAAGATGGGGCTTGCTTCTCCCCCTGGCGGCCATATTTTGGGTGGCTGTTGTCACCGCTTTTCTGCTCCCGTCGATTTATCGCTCCATGGCCACAATCCTTATCGAGGAGCAAGAGATACCGGTCAATCTTGTACAGACAACGGTGACAAGCTACGCGCAGCAACGGTTGCAGAATATTTATCAACGCATCATCAGCACATCCCGTCTTCTGGAGATCATTAAGACCCTTAATCTCTATCCAGAACTGCAGAATAAGGTGAATCCTGATGAAATAGCCGCAAAGATGCGGGAAGATATCGTTCTTGATTTTATTAAAGCTGATGTTGTGGACCCCAAAACCGGCAAGGCCTCATCGGCAACCATCGCGTTTACACTCGCATACCAAGGAAAGAATCCTGAACAGACCCAAAAGGTTGCCTCGGTACTTACCTCCTTGTTTCTTGAAGAAAATTTGAAAGACCGAGAAAAAACGGTGAGTGAAGCCTCTGGTTTTCTTCAGGAGGAGGTCAATCGGGTAAAGGAAGCGATGGCTGCATCCGATGCGAAAATCGCTGAATACAAAGAGAAACATCTCAATGAGCTTCCCGAGCTTTTGCAGGTCAATATGCAGAGCCTGCAAAATATAGAAGTCAATAGCGACAGGCTTTCCGAGCAAATGAGAACATTGCGGGAACGAGAGGGCTACTTGGAGTCGCAGTTGGCGAGTATTCCCAGGCAGGCAATGCAGAAAAATCGATTAGAGGAGTTACGGGTTCAGTTGGCCAATCTGGAAACTCGCTTTTCTCCGCAATATCCCGATGTCATAGCGGTTAAGGCTGAGATCGAGAAGCTTACAGCTGGAAAAGGGGGGGCAAAGGAAGAAACCCCTGATAATCCTGCCTATGTAACCCTGGCTGCACAGCTGGCAAGCGTAAGGTCTGAGATAGCCTCTGTGGGCAAGCAGATTGGTGCAAACGATCAGAAGTCCTCCCGCTACCGCAATTCTATTGAAGGAACGCCACGGGTTGAAGAGACATATAAAACCTTGAACAATGAGCGTGACAATCTGTTGCATAAATACAATGAGTTGATGCAAAAGCATATGGAAGCTCAAGTCGCGCAAGGGCTTGAAAAAGATCAGAAAGGTGAGCGCTTTACCATTGTCGAGCCTGCTTTGTTGCCGGAGAAACCGGATAAGCCGAATCGTTTGGCCATCGTTCTTGTCGGCATTGTTTTAGGTGTTGGCGCGGGAGTCGGGACAGCCGCTCTCATGGAGTTCAACGATCAATCAATCCGGAGTGCCGAGGGGCTTGCCAAGGCGACCATCTTCCCGGTTTTAGGGGTTATCCCTGAAATTCTCCATGAGCAAGAAAGACTTAAGGTCAAGGAAACCAATAAAAAACAGAAGATTGCTCTGTTGGTTAATCTTGGTTTGGCTTTTGTTGCTCTGCTGGCTTTGAAATTTGTCGGCTGAAGTAAAGGGCGGAAGAGGGTGTGTAGTCATTTCTGCATGTATTTTAAATGGGAAGGAGCTGTTGTAATGAATTTACGAAAAGCACTTGATAAGGCTCAAAAAGAACGTCAAGAAGACATGCCGAGCGAAGAATCGATTTCCTTCGGGGGCGCGGTTCCGGTAAAAGATAATAAGAGTGAAAAGTCTTGGCAGGCCCCAGCCTATACAAAATCTTCTCAAGTTCGATTCGATCAAGGTGCGCTTGTCGAAAACAAGTGTGTTTGCATTATTCCTGGCACGACCGAGATCGATAATTACAAGGTTCTCCGTGCGCAGATTATGCAGAAAACCAAAGATAAAGGGTGGAATACCCTGATGGTGACAAGCGCGCAACCTGGTGAGGGTAAAACTCTCACCGCCATCAATCTGGCAATTACCCTTGCCAAGGAATTTAATCAGACGGTTTTGCTCGTGGATTGTGATTTAAGGAAACAGGATATCCACAAACGTTTCGGGTATCAATCCGATAGAGGGTTAGGAGATTTTCTTCTCAATGATTGCTCTTTAAATGAAATTATAAGTTGGCCAGGTGTGGAAAAGTTGACTCTTATTTCTGGTGGCCAAACCATTCAGGACACCACCGAATTGTTGGGGTCGCCTCAAATGAAGAGCCTTGTTGCTGAGATGAAAGAGCGATACGCAGACCGATATGTGATTTTTGATCTGCCAAGTCTTTTGGAGGGGGCGGATGCAATTACCTTTGCGCCACTTGTAGATGGAATCCTAATGGTGTCCCAATCTGGACGGAATTCTGTCAAGGAGATCAATAAGGCTTTGGACTTGGTCCCCAAGGAGAAGATTTTGGGCTTTGTCTTGAATCGACAAACTTGAAAAACTTTTTGTGGGGAACAGTTGTGAGCCGAATTTTTGAATCGATAGGATTATAATTAATGTATGAGAAATTTTATGGGTTCAAGGAAAAACCTTTTCATCTTGTTCCCAATCCCAGATTTTTATATCACAGTAAGAAACATCAGAATGCTCTGACGTACCTTGAATATGGATTGTCAGAAGGTTCAGGGTTTATTCTGCTTACCGGCGATATTGGTGCAGGGAAGACGACAATTATTAGGCATATCCTGAACAGGATTGAAGATAATATCGAAGTTGGTGTAATCTTCAACACGAATGTTGATTCCGGCGAATTAATTGATCTTGTTTTGCATGAATTTGGGCTTAAATCCACCTACGATAATAAGGCGAAATCACTCGACGCAATCTTTCAGTACTTGATAAGAAAATATTCCCAGGGAAAGAGGGTGCTGCTTGTTGTCGACGAAGCGCAAAATCTTTCTGTTCAGGCGCTTGAAGAGATTAGGATGTTATCTAATCTGCAAACAGATGACCAGATGCTGCTGCAGATTATGCTGATTGGTCAGCCCGAGTTAAAACGGAGATTGCACTCAACAGCGCTTACGCAACTTTCCCAGCGGATCGCGGTATATTATCATCTCGGGGCATTAGAGCATGATGAAATAGGCGAATATATAACTTTTCGTTTGGAAAAGGCAGGCGGATCCCTAAATATATTTGAGAATGACACTTTTGATTTGATTTATCAAGCGTCAGGAGGGATTCCGAGAATCATCAACTTGTTATGTGATACCGCTTTGGTTTATGGGTACGCGGAATCTTTGGAACGCATTAACACAGAGGTTATTACCCAGGTTATCCAAGATAAAGGCGGACTTGGCCTCGTGGGAAATGGACAGGCGAGAGATGAGCAAGCTGTTCCCGGCAAAGAGCATGGTGCTGAAAATCATTCCCCGCGGCTAATGGCCTTGGAAGAAAAGGTCGCAAGCTTGCAGCAGCAGATTGATTGGCGATTGGCGGATATCGGCCTACATGGAACCCAAGCAAACGAGAGATTGGTTAGTGAGCTAAAAGAGTTGATACGTAATGAGCGGAAAAAGACCGATAAACTTCTCTTGGAATATGGTCGGCTGAAAGCCGGGCTGGGGGTGCAGGCGGACAATAAAAATATGGATGATGAAGGGGGCAGCGGCCCGGCAGAAGTAATTTCTTCCTCCTTGTTATCCCAAGAAACGGCAAGTGATGAAGGCACCCCCTATGATGAGATTTGCAGTAAAAGTGAAAGTAACTGGTTCAATCGTATATTACATATCTTAACATGACGATAAAAAAGGGGCAGAGCCAAATGAATGATCCTGCCCCCTGGTGTGCCTGATATGTAGGGAGATATCAGCTGGACCGGTAAATAAACCGGAGCACAGTGTTACCGTTTTCAGAGTAGTTGAAGGATTCAGACCAGTTGATAGCGTAACTACCGACTCAACTTCGTCGATCTCTCGACTCAGTGCTTTCTTGAGATGGTCGCCGCAATGAAAATACGAAATCTGCGCCTTCATTTGTCTAATTCTGTCCTCATCCTGTCATGTCCTGCTCTTGGCTCATGTGATGCACTTTAAGTTGAATCTACCGCCAGACATGCGGACAGTCTGATGCCAAGCGAGACTGCGGCGCATCTGCGCCGTCCTCTGTGCGCTTGCCTCAGCGCAACTCCTCCAACCGTTCCATCCCAGCCTTGATCTTCTCCAGCTTAGCCTGCATCTCCACGATCTTCTCCCGTTCCTTGGCCTTCACCTCTTCCGGGGCATTGGCCATGAACTTTTCATTGGCCAGTTTGCCCTGGCAGCGGGCCAACTCACCCTCGGTCTTGTCCTGATCCTTCTTCAGCTTGGCCTGTTCCTTGTCCACATCCACCAGCCCGGCCAGGGGCACGAAGATCTCGATGTCGGTATAGAGATAGGAGGCCGCGCCCTTGGGGCGGGTGCCTTCCTTCTGCACGGACATGGTACCGGTCCGGGTCAGGGTCTTGAGGGAAGAGGCAAGGGAGGTCAGGCCTGCGTGTTTGGTTTCGTCGTGGCAGACGATCAGCACCTCGATCTCGGCGGAGGGATGGATCATGGCCTCGCTTCTGATGTTGCGGATGCCGCCGACAATGCCCATGAACAGCGCGGCCAAATCGGCAGCCTCGTTATCGTCCCAGGCCGGGTTCGGGGTGGGGAAGGCTTCGACCATGATGCTGGTCCGCTCTCCGGGCAGAACATGCCAGATCTCCTCGGTGACAAACGGGGTGATGGGGTGCAGGAGCTTGAGCACGTTTTCCAGCACCGCCAGGAGCACGGCCTGGGATTGGGCTTTGGCCGTGGCGTTGTCGCCGTAGAGATCGGACTTGATCCACTCCAGGTACCAGTCGCAGAACTCGTTCCAGACGAACTGGTAGATGGTGGATGCGGCGTCGTTGAAGCGGTAGTCATCCAGGGCCTGGCGCACCTCGGTGATCGCCTGGTTGAGCCGGTGCAGAATCCAGCGGTGGGCCAGGGGCAGACCGGCGGGGTTGATATCCTTGCTGATCGCGGGGTCGCACTCCTTGATGTGCATGAGGGCGAAGCGGGCCGCGTTCCAGATTTTGTTGATGAAGTGGCGGTAGCCCTCGATGCGCTCCTCGGCGAGCTTGATCTCGCGGCCCTGGGCGGCAAAGGCGATGAGGGTGAAGCGCAGGGCATCGGTGCCGTACTCGGCCATGACCACCAGGGGGTCGATGACGTTGCCCGTGGACTTGCTCATCTTCTTGCCGTGCTTGTCGCGGACCAGGGCGTGGAGATAGACGTCTTTAAACGGCACCTCGCCCATGATGTGGATGCCCATCATCATCATCCGGGCCACCCAGAAGAAGAGGATGTCGAAGGAGGTGATCAGCACCGAGGTCGGGTAGAAGAATTTCAGCTCCTTGGTGTCGTCGGGCCAGCCCAGGGTGGAGAAGGGCCAGAGGGCCGAGGAGAACCAGGTGTCCAGCACGTCGGTTTCCTGGGTGAGCTTGGCGGAGCCGCATTTTTCGCACGAGGTAGGGGCGTGCTCCTCCACCATGAAATGGGAGCAGTCGTCGCAGGTCCAGGCCGGAATCTGATGGCCCCACCAGATCTGGCGGGAGATGCACCAGTCGCGGATGTTGTCCATCCAGGCGTAGAAGGTGTTGTACCAGGTCTTGGGGTGGATGGCGGTCCGTCCGTCGCGCACCGCGGCCACGGCCTGGGCGGCCAGGGGCTTTACGGAAACGAACCATTGCAGTGAGGTGGTGGGCTCGACCACGGTTTTG
>Ga0074199_1000951_pt1 | contig 32277 bp, 30 predicted proteins | sample EPASupsiteSAE347_FD_64528 | JGI IMG/M metagenome (GOLD analysis project Ga0074199, IMG submission 64528) | Bioremediated contaminated groundwater from EPA Superfund site, New Mexico - Sample SAE3-47 | ecosystem: Environmental > Aquatic > Deep subsurface > Groundwater > Contaminated ... | reverse complement strand
TGTCCCGGCGGTCCAGGTTATCTCACGAGTGCTGCTGCCATCTGTAATCGTGCCGCTGCTCGCAGTCCAGGAATATGTAGCTCCTGAGCCGGCGGTCGGTACGGAGAATTTGTAGCCCGCAACGCCTGCACAGACTTTGGGCGGAGTTGTTATTGTGCAGCTTGGCAAATCATTGACAGTAACGGTTGCCGTATTCGAGCAGGAACAACCTGCGGAATTTGTCACGGTGACCGAAATGGTCGCAGAGCCAGCTGTCCCGGCGGTCCAGGTTATCTCACGCGTGCCGCTTCCGGCTGTTATCGAACCGCTGCTTGCGGTCCAGGAATATGTAGCTCCCGCGCTGGCGATCGGTACGGAGAATTTGTAGCCCGCAACACCCGCACAGACCTTGGGTGGGGTTGTTATTGTGCAACTCGGCAAATCATTGACAGTAACGGTTGCCGTGTTAGAGCAAGAACAGCCTGCGGAATTTGTCACGGTGACCGAAATGGTCGCAGAGCCAGCTGTCCCGGCGGTCCAGGTTATCTCACGAGTGCTGCTGCCATCTGTAATCGTGCCGCTGCTCGCAGTCCAGGAATATGTAGCTCCTGAGCCGGCGGTCGGTACGGAGAATTTGTAGCCCGCAACACCCGCACAGACCTTGAGTGGGGTTGTTATTACGCAACTCGGCAGTGCATTGACCGTAACGGTTGCTGTATTCGAGCAGGAACAGCCTGCGGAATTTGTCACGGTTACCGAGATGGTCGCAGAGCCGGCTGAGCCGGCGGTCCAGGTTATCTCACGAGTGCCGCTTCCGGCTGTTATCGAACCGCTGCTTGCGGTCCAGGAATATGTAGCTCCTGAGCCGGCTGTTGGCACGGAGAATTTGTAGCCCGCAACGCCTGCACAGACCTTGGTTGGAGTCGTTATCGTGCAACTCGGCAGGGACGTCACCATGACAGTTGTCGAGTTTGAGCAGACGCAGCCATTGGAATTAGTTACGGTGACCGAGATAGTTGCCGATCCCGCTGTTCCGGCTGTCCAGGTGATTTCTCGAGTGCTACTGCCGGCAGTTATCGTGCCACTGCTGGCGGTCCAGGCATAAGTTGCGCCTGTTGAAGACGGTACCGAGAACTTGTAGCCTGTGACACCTGCACAGATCGAAGTTGGTGCAGTGATCACGCAGCTTGGTTGCGATTTAATCGTGACGACCGTTGAAGAAGTGCAGACACATCCATTGGAGCCAGTTACGGTAACTGAAATGGTTGCCGATCCCGCTGCTCCGGCTGTCCAGGTGATTTCTCGAGTGCTGCTGCCGGCAGTTATCGTGCCGCTGCTGGCGGTCCAGGAATAAGTTGCGCCTGTTGAAGACGGTACCGAGAACTTGTAGCCTGTGACGCCTGCGCAGATCGAAGTTGGTGCAGTGATCAAGCAGCTTGGCAATGATCCGACAGTCACGGTAACCGAATTTGAGCAAGTGCATCCATTGGCCTTTGTCACGGTAACGGATATCTTTGCAGTTCCTGCCGACCCTGCCGTCCAGGTAATCTCCCTCGTGCCGCTACCGGCAGTTATCGAACCGCTGGTGGCGGTCCAGGTGTAAGTTGCACCCGTTCCGGCTGTCGGTACCGAGAATTTGTAGCCTGTGACGCCTGCGCAAACAGTGACGGGAGCTGTGATCGTGCAGACCGGATTGGAGTTCACGGCAAGGGTTGCAGATCCTGCCGCAGTGCATCCGGCTGAGCAGGTGGCCACCGCTTTGTAGGTTCCTGAATCGGACTGAACCAGATTGTTGATTACCAGCGCAGATGTTGTCGCGCCCGAGTACTTTGCGCCATTGGCCAGAGCCGTGGTCGATTCATTTTTGTACCATTTATAGGTCGCACTGTCGCAGCTCGCGCTTGTGGCTGTGAATGTAACGGATGATGTGCCTTCGCATACAGTCGGCGTTGTTGTCGAGACTGCCGTTGTGGAAAGGCCGATATGGCCGTAGAGTGTTGCAGGATTCGAGCATCTCTCCTGGGTTATAAACTGGTTGACTACATTGCCGGATTCATCCTTGAATCCATCGATATAGAGAGTATAACAGGTTCCAGCTATTGAAAAGGATTGAGTCGGCTGCTGGTTGCTCCAGGATACTTTGTCCGGACAAGGAATTGATGCGGAGGAACAGGGCGCGTGATCCGGCAGGCTGTAGCATGGAGTATACTTTGGATAACAATCGCTGCATTTATCTTGATTGTTAGTCTCATCTATGACCAGATTATAATTTAAATCTATCGAAGAGATAGCGGGATCTGTGAATTTGAGAGTAATCTTCAGGGTTGCCCCATTCGCTGCATACCTGATGGGAAAATTCTCATGGGTTAGAGTTCCAAGGCTTATTTGTTGCCCAAACGGTGAAGCTGGTCGAACCAACACCATTAAAGATCAGTCCGCTCTGCCCGTATCCCGTCGATTCTCCCCATTTAACGTGGTTGGTGTTCAAGCCGTTGATATTGGACCCACCATCGGTATCGGTCCATATGCCCGATGTGCTGGTCAGAGTATATGCCGCGCCCGTTTGTGATAGCGCAAAAACCAGAGCGAACATCGCGAGGAAGGGCAGCAGCGCGTGGAATATTTTTATAGATTTATTGATGCCAAATCTACCTAAATTTCCTAAATTGGTTGATAATGGCAAACTCAGCTTACAGTTAGAATAATTACGATCACTTTGACCAATAAGCAGTGATCTTCTTGACCCCCTACATCCGGAAGTATGTTGAATTCCATGCAATTTGCGTCCCTCCATGTTATTGCCCCTCAAACCTTAAGTCCCAAATTCCTCAAAGATCAAATAAAGTCTCGGCCAGCTATTGCTTTATCGTTAAACGCCAACAAGCATCTCAATAGATCTGATCCAGTATCGCTATTTCGATCATTAACTTCTAACTTATTTGATCAGTTTAGAGTTAAATAACTTTCTAAAACTGTACGGTAAATATAAGATTGGATGTCGCCTAAAATATTACAAAAATACAAATAGTTAAAGAACCTACCAATGTATATCAAGTTAGAATTGTGCCCGATCAAGCTGCATGCGTCAGGTTAGTTTGTTTTTCCGAACCTGTGTCCATCAAAACCAAACTGCTGGAAGGCCGTGCGATAGATCGGAATGGCTCTAAAACAGCCGAAAGACTCGCGATAGAAATTCTAAAATTCAGTGGAACCCAAGGACCAGCCCGGCATTTTCATGTCCAGAATCTTCAAATACATGCAACATTAGAGACATTTTGATACATTCAAAATTAGATTAAACCATAACCTTTGATAATACTAATTGGTAAGAGGATAACCTATTTATGTCTTTGTTGGAATTATACCAATATGAACCTGATCCCTTGGAGAATACCAGATAATTATGGGCAATAGCTTGGAACTGGACGACGTGGATCGCAGCATTCTTCGCATGCTTCGTCAGAATGCACGCATGAGCCTGCAAGAGATGTCCCGCAAGACAGGGATCTCAGATGCCACCATACAATTCCGGCTCAAGAGAATGAAGGCCAACGGAGTGATAGAAAGGTTCACCATAGCGGCGAATCCCACGGCAACGGGCTACGCGGTCACAGCCATCATGCTGGTGCAAACGGATTCCGAAAAGCATGATCAGGCAATGGCTTCTCTTGCAAAAATTCCCGAGATCACCGAGGTCTACGGCGTCCTGGGAGAGCACGACCTCTACACCAAGATCTATTCCAGGAGCCTTGAGGAGCTGAACGAAATTATAAACGACCGCATAAGAACCATCGAGGGGATCGAAGACCTCCTAGAGATAGTGGTTGTTGAGCGGGCAAAAGAAGAGACAGCTCCTGTTTAAAGATATGAAAGGACTATGAAAAGGACTATGGAAAGGGACTATTGAAAGGATGCAATTCAGAGAGGTCAAGGGGAAGCTTCACTCATGAATGAACTTACCGCTCCGGAGTTTAATCAAAATGGCGAGAAGCCGGCGGAGATGCCCAAGATCACCGTCATTGATTACGAGGATCAGCATTACCATGAGGCGGAGGTCAAGGACGTATCGGAGTGCTTCGCCTTCAAGCACAGGCCCACGGTTACCTGGATCAACATAGACGGCCTGCATCAGTTGGATGTGCTGGAGAAGCTTGGCAACTGCTACGGCATCCACCCCCTGGTCCTGGAGGACATCCTCACGGATCAGCGCCCCAAGATCGAGGATTATGACGACTACATCTTCATCGTGCTCAAGATGCTCTACTACGAGGAAAACGGGGACGATGAGCTGGGAGACTCCAAGATCGATATGGACCAGGTGAGCATAATCCTGGGGCCGAATTTTATTATATCATTTAAAGAAAAGGAAGTTGATGTCTTCAACCCCCTGCGAGAGCGCCTGCGCACGGCCAAAGGCAAGATAAGAAAGCAGGGCGCGGATTACCTCGCCTACTCCATGATCGACTCCATCGTGGACCACTATTTTGTGATCATGGAAAAGCTCGGAGACAGGTTTGAGGATCTGGAGGACGCGGTGGTGGAAAATCCTGAGCCGGGCATCCTGCCCACGATTTACAACCTGAAGCGGGATATGCTCTTCCTGCGCAAATCGGTCTGGCCGCTGCGGGAAGCCATCAGCCGGATGCAGAGGTCGGATTCGCCCCTCATCACCGAGCCGACCAAGATCTATCTGCGAGACGTCTACGACCACACCATTCAGGTGATCGAGAACATCGAGACCTTCCGCGATATGTCGGCCTCATTGCTGGAAACGTATCTCTCCAGCCTCAGCAACAAGCTCAATGAGGTCATCAAGCTGCTCACCATCATCTCCACCATCTTCATCCCCCTCACCTTCCTGGCGGGGCTGTACGGAATGAACTTCCGGTTCATGCCGGAGCTGGAGTCGGAGTGGGGCTATCCGGCAGTCCTGATATTGATGCTGCTGGTAGTAGTGGTAATGATGGCGTATTTCCGGAAAAAAGAGTGGATTTAAAAGTAAATCTAAATTTCAGGAATTGTTTTCCCATTATTTTTCGCAACAGTTTCTGTTTTCATCTCAACCTTCTGCTCCGTTTTGCCTGCCAAAATCGCTTCATAGCGCTGCACAATACGCTCCAGGATATCCATGCTGTAAGGCTGATGAACAGGCACCTGGATGTCCGCCTCCATCTTCGCCGAATCGGGAGCAGCGGTAAGACCATCATCCCGAATAGCGATGCGAAGGTCGCGGGCGATGTCCTCGATCATGGGCGTGAGCGGCTTTATGGCCTGAGCTTTCCTGGCCCGTTCCCGGAATTTGCGCAGCAGTGAATCAACTTCCGCCGCCAGTGGCTCGACGTCTCCCGATCCCGCCGCCAGGATGATTCGCTCGGCGCTCTCTTTGAGCTGGGAGAGGGTGCGAACGCCCGCCTCCAACAGATCCCCGGAGTAGTGCTCCCGCACTCGCTCGACGTAGCCGGGGGCCAGGACCAAAAGCTCGATCTCCTCCAGCCGCTCCAGGTCGACGGCCTCCGGCTTGTACGGGTTTACTACGATGAAGTCCAGCCCCAGGCGCGTGGCCAGGCTCTCGTACATGGGCGTGACGCCGACGAGTGTCTTGTCCTTGAGGAGCGCCCGCCGCACGGCCTGCGGGTTGCCCGAATCCAGGCCGAAGTAGTCGGCAAATCCGCGCGTGGTGGTCAGCTCCTTGGTGCGGCCTTTCTTCTCGGCGTTGATGAGGCCGCGCTCGACCAGCTCTCGCACGTGGTCGTAGCTCTTGTTGCCCCGGATTTCCACCAGCTCGCTCTGCTTGATGGGCTGCTTGTAGGCGATGATGGCCAGCGTCCGGATGAGCGGCGCTTCGATCTCCTTGGGAGCGAAAGAGAGGACGCGGGAAGCCAGGCCGAAGCGAACCTGCATGGAGTACCCGTCTCCGATGTTCTTGATCTCAAGCCCGGATCGGCGAAAGGCATACTCTCCGGCCAGATCGCCCGCCAGGGCGCGCGCCCGCTCCTCGGAGAGGCCGGAGAGGTCGGCCAGCTCTTTAGGCGTGAGAGTGCGGCCTGAGGCGAAGAGGGCGGCCTCGATTACGGCTTTGGCATCGGTTTCTGTGTTCAAGATGATCAGTAGGATGCTATTTTCATAAAAGGGATTTAAGGTTGCGGTAGAGCGAAATGCTTTCGGATTTGAGCTTGAACATTGATGTAGTTCTATTTTATCAGTAGATGTCCGGCTCTGCATTCACGTATCTTGATAACGCTTGCGAGGAAAGCCGCATGAGAGCGCGGGTGATTTCTCGCTCGTCGTCCGGCTCTTCCAGATCGTAAGGGAGATCAGGGTTCATGCTCTCGCTCATCGGTGCTATTTCCGCATTCTTGATATTTGAAGCTTGATTTATAGAAAGCGACGCGTTCAAGCAGAATGAATGGCAAAAAGCAAGTTTCGCTACAAAAGAGATGCAGGAGAAATGATGAGAAGCAAGGAAAACAGTGAAATCCTCATATCATATCGCGATATCAATCATGACGATGCCAGAAATGAGATTGTGGAGTACTTCCAAGAAAAGGGCGAAGCCTATCCTTCTGAGATCGAGGAAGACCTGAACCTCGATTATAAATTGATCTGCGAGATTGTAGACGAGCTAAAGAGAGAAGGACGCCTGAAAGTGTTTGATTGAGTGTCAAGAATTAAAAAAACGCTTAAGATTCGTATTCAAAATAATCAATATCAACTCTTTTCACAATGTATTCCTCAACTTTAGCGACTCCGATATTGTGCTCTATCATGAGCTGCGCGAGTTCCTCACCATCTATCAGAACGATCTTCCGATCTGACTTTTTTACAAAATCCCAAGCATCTGGTGTGAATTTTGAAGTCGTAATCATAATGCCCTTTTGTGCCCTTTGGCCACCCAAACTCCCAGCAAAAGCGCGCACTTCCTTGCTGCTCACAGTACCGCTCCATCTTTTTGCCTGGACATAGACTACATCGAGCCCTAGCTTATCTTCTTTGATTATTCCATCGATTCCTTCGTCACCGCTTCGGCCTATAACCTCTGCAGCATCCATTCTTGAGCCACCATAACCCATTTCTTGAAGCAAAGCAATTACAAGATGCTCAAAAAACGTTGGTGAGCACTTCATTATCTGGTCAATGAGATCGTTAGCCAATTTTCTTCTAAGCTCTTGATAACTGGACTCCAAAGTCTCCAACGGCGTTTGACCCTTAGTAACTTCATTGCTGGAATCTTCTGGATTTTCGGCTCCGCCATTGGCATTGCCAGATGACCTGTGATGCCATTCTTGAATTCCCGGATACCTCATTAATAGTTTGATGTCGATCCTTGGAGGATGGCTTTTTAAAAGTTGCTGGCCTTGGTCAGTAATTCGAAAAATCCCTCGGCCAGTATTTTCGACAAGACCCGCCTTCTTGAGATATGCTCTAGCCCATGCAACTCGATTATCAAATCTTGCCTGTCTGCCGCTGGGAAGAAGCTCCTTTTTTTCTGCATCAGTGAGATTGAACTTAGTAGCAAGAGCATCGGATACGTCTGAAAGTTTATGTAATTTTCCATCACTTGTGATTTCAAGCAATGGGAGCATTAAAGTCTGGAAGTCCGGAATAGTCACCTGCTATGCACCTCACTCAGAGTATGCCCACATCATTTAATGTATAAAACATTTGCTAAATGAGATGAGAATAATATTTCCAAAAATGATTAGATTCGTTTAGCAAAGATGAAATTGTGCAATTGTCGCGGTATTGTAAAAAATATAGAAATATCTACGGATGCCTGCTCACAAACAGATCCCCAAATATCTCTTCCTGCTCCAGCCACACCTGTTTTCTGTGAGCCATGAAGAGCAGCGAGACGTAGTTCGTGACCCCGTCCTCGCTCTTGCTATTCTTGCTGTTGATATCCTCAAATGAGATCTTCTTGCTGCTCATGAACATGTCGTCCAGGATCGGCCCCAGCGCCTTGATGCGGTCCTCGATTCCTTCATCGTGAGACAGATCGAGGGCTTTCTCCTCCGTGCCGGGCCAGCGGTCCCGCATGGCCTTCCTGCGGCCCACCATCTCCGCTTTTTTCAGCTCTAAAATCAGCTCGTCCAGCGTTACGGGCCGCTTGGTGTGCCTGCGCACGGGCGGGCGGGGGAGCGTGCCCATCTCCTCGACCTCGACCGTTTCCGGCTCATCCATCTCGGGCTCCGGCTCCTCAGGCTTTTGCTCTTCCATCGAGTCGGACTTCATGCGCAAAAGAATGCTGGCGTAAAGCAGGGTGCGAGCGGGAATCCTCAGGTCGCGCTTTTCCAGGGAATCGATGTACTGCAGGAACTTGTCCGTGGCCTTGGCAATATCGATGTCCCAGGGATCGATCTCGCCCTTTTTGGCCAGCTCCACCAAAACCTCCGCAGGCTCACCGAAGTCGAACTCATCTTTGCGCTCTTGGTCTTGGATCTTGGGGACGGATGGGTTTTCTGTCACGGTAGCCTCTAGCTGACGCAAATGCCGGTCACGGTGGACAGGTTGTTCTCCTGCATGGTCACGCCCAATGTGTACTTGGACTGCAGGATCATGGGCTTTCTCAGCGATACAACGATGAACTGGGCCTTGCCGGAGATCTTCTTGATCAATTTCGCCACACGCTCGACATTGGCTCCGTCCAGGAACATGTCGATCTCGTCCATGGCGTAGAAGGGTGCAGGCCTGTACATCTGAATGGAAAAGATGAAAGAAAGGGCGGTCAGGCTCTTCTCGCCGCCGGACATGGCCTCCAGGCGGTGGAAGGGCTTTCCGGCTGGCCGGGCCTTGATGGTCATGCCGCCTGCCAGCGGGTCCTCGGGGTTCTCCAATATCAGGTCGCCGTCGCCGTTGGACAGCTCCTGGAAGATCTGCTTGAAGTTCTTGTTGATCTCCGTGAAGCTGGCGAGGAACGCCTCGCGCTTCATCTGGTCGTACTTCTCCAGCTTGCTGATGATGGCCTCGCGCTCGCTGCTGAGCGTGCCCCGCCTCTGCTCCAGGAAATCAAAGCGCGTCTTTACATGATCATACTCATCGATGGCCAGCATGTTCACCGGCTCAAGGTCCCTCATGGCCTTCTCCAGGGCGCGGATCTTCTCGGCCACAGTATCGCTCTGGGGCGGCTCCTGGGTGGAATCGACGCCGCAATTCTCGATCTCCGAGCGCAGGGCCTCCACCTTGGGATGGAGGGCATCGCGGGCGGCAATGGTGGCCATGACGCGGGCCTCGATGCGGTCGCGCTCCCGGTCCGCCTGGTCCAGCTCCCGCTGCAGGGCGAGCGTCTTCTCCAGCAGCTCTCCCCGCTCGCCTTTCAGGCCGTGCAGCTCGACCTCAATCTCCGCCTCGCGCTCCTGCGCCACAACGAGCTGCCCCTGCAGACTCAGGATCTGAGCGGCTGCGGCTTCCTTGCGCTGCTCGGCTTCGGCCCTCTGCAGATCCAGAGCCTCCCGGCGGGCCAGCAATTCCGCCAGACGCTCCTGGTTGCTCTCCTCCCGGATCTTGTCCTTCAAAATCTCGGCGTCGATCCCGGCCAGCCGGTCTTGCAGGCGCTTGATCTCGGACTGGGCGGCATCGGCAACCTTGTTCAGCTCCGGGATCTCTGAGCCCTTCAGCTCGCCCTCCAGCACGTCGATCTTCTGCTGCGCGCCCGCCAGCAACTCTTCCGTCGCCCTGACCTCGACCTCCAGCCGACTCAGCTCTTCCTTGTAGGTCAGAGACTCCGTCTCCATCTGCACCAGCCGCTCGCGCCTCTCCTGAATGGACTTTTCCAGGCGGGGCTTGGAGGCTGCGAACTCGTCGAGCTGGAAGGTCTTCTTGGAGATGGCCTTGTTCAACTCCTCGACCTCACGGGAGATATGCGAGATCTGCTCCTCGATCCGGTCAAGATTGTCAAGCCGCGAACTGCGCTCCTGTTCGGCGGCGGCAATCTTCTCAGACAACTCCATCAGCTTCTTGCCCTCTTCCGCGGCAAACTTCATCCTGGAGCGGTAGTGGCCGCCGGTCATGGCACCGGACTTCTCCACCAGATCTCCCTCCAATGTGACCATGCGGTATCGGCCCATGAGCGGGCGGGCGTGAGAGAGGGTTTCCATAACCAGAGTATCCCGGAAGACGTACCAGAAGGCGGGCAGGAACTTGGGGTCGAAGTCCACCAGATTAAGAGCATAATCGACCACGCCGGGGTGGTTCGGCTTGACCGTGGTATTGCCCCGGTCCAATTTGTTGAGCGGCAAAAACGTGGCCCTGCCGATCTGAGATCTCTTCAAGTACTCGATGGCATGAGCCGCATCATCATCGCTGGCGGCGACGATGCTCTGCAGCCGCGCGCCTGCCGCCACCTCCAGCGCCGCCGAGTAGCGCGATCCGACATTGCCAAGCTCGGCAATTGTTCCGAAAAGGCCATGCAGCGTCTGATTCTTCATGGCGGAACGCACCGCTTCCACGGCCCGGCTGTAGCCTGATTTGTCCTCCGCCGCCCTCAGCCTGCCGTCCGTGCGGGCAAACTCGCCCTGCAGCCGCTGCATCTCCCTCTCCGCCTCGGAGATCTCGCGGCGCAGCCTCAGCCGGGCGGCTTCCAGGTCGTCCCGGTCCCGCTCCATCTCCATGGCTTTGCCGTTTTGGACCGCCAGCTCTGACCGGATCTTCTCGGCCTCATGGTCCACGCCAGCCAGCGAGTCCAGCGCCTCCTTGATGCCGGATGACAGCTCTTCCCGCTCCAGGCTGCCCCGCCGGGCGGCATCCAGCAGCCGATCCCGGTCCCGCACCAGATCGCCAAGGTTTGTCTTGGCCTCCTCGCGCTGCAGTCGCGCCGCTGACAGGTCGTCTCGCAGGATGGAATATTTGGCATCGGCCCTGGCCAGCTTCTCCTGCGCTGCCGCCAGGATCTCCATCTGGTCGTCCAGCTCGCCGCGCAGGCTCGCCCCGCGCAAACTGGCATCCCGGACCTTGCTTGCCAGCCCTTCCAGCTCCTGTTGAAGGTTGCCGATCTGAATGAAGCAGGTCTTCTTTGAAGCATCCGTCTCAACGATGGCTTTTTCCGCCATCTCGCTGCGACCCGCCTCGCGAGCCATCTCCCCCTTCAGCTCCTCGATGCGCCGCTTCACCTGGATCTGCTCGTCCTCGCCCTTGTGCGTGATCTCGGCTGACAGGCCCTGCAGCTTTTCGTCAAGAACGGCCAGCTCCGCCTTCTTGGCCTCGGACTTTTGCAGCAGGCCCTCGTTCTTGGCCTTCAAGCCGGCGATCTCCTCATCAAGGCCGGCCAGCTCGCTCGATGCCTCCCTCAGCCTGGCCAGGAGCAGGAATGCCTCCTGCCGCCTCAGCTCCTCGCGGTGCGCCTGGTAAGAATGGGCCTTGTCCCGCTCCGCCTTGAGCCGGAAAAGCTGCGTTCCCACTTCTTCTAAGATGACGTCCACGCGTGCGATGCGCTCCCGCACCACGTCCAGCTCTTCCATGGCCTTCTTCTTCTTCTCATCAAACTCGGCCACGCCCGCGATCTCGTCAACAATCCGGCGCCTCTCCACCGGCGACATCTCGATGATGCGCGTCACATCGCCCTGCATGACGATGTTGTAGCTCTCCGGAGTAATCCCCGCCTTGGCGAGCAGATCGAGAAGCTCCGCCTGGCCGCAGGACTTGCCGTTGAAGGAATAAGAAGAAGCGTATTTGTCGTGATTCACCTTGATCTTTCGAGAGACCTCGATGATATCCTGGTCCAGGGGGAAGAGCCTGCTGGTGTTGTCGAGCCTGACCGTGACCTGGGCATAGTCCGGATTCTTGCCGCTCTCGCCCTTGTAGATGAGATCGGGCAGCCGCTCGGCCCGCATGGCCCGCGAGCTGGAAAGGCACAGAGCAAAGAGAAGAGCATCGACGATATTCGACTTACCGCTACCGTTCGGTCCCGTAACGGTGACGAAGTCGTTCTTCAGAGGAACCCTGATGCTTCTGCCAAAGGATTTGAAGTTCTTGAGTTCAACTTCCTTGATGTACAAAGGTTACCTCCCTCACCCCAGATTGCTCATTTTCCGGCGGACCTCATCGACGGCGCAGCGCGTCCCCGTGCCCCTTCGCCGGATAATCTGTCTTCTTAAGGGTGTTGAAGTTTTTGCTCTCATTTAATCGGTGGATTGCATGATTTTTCTCTGCGGAGAAGCTCGAAGACGCAGCTTATTGATCAAATATGCGCTATGATAAATTTTTTATTTGCCTTAACTTAAGCATGTATTCGAGGATGTATATATTGTTTCCTATGTCCAACATGACCTCTGCAAGGCTAATCATGTCCAACGCAAACCATATATCTTTATAGATTATTATCTTTAAAATACTGGGGTTCTAACAGGAATGCTGGAATACCTGATATTTGTTTTAAGCCTATCCTCGTTATTGCTTGGCGCCAGCCTGCTGACTAATAGCGCGAGGCACATAGCAAAAATTGCCGGAATATCCGAGTTTGTCATTGGAGCTACGGTCGTCGCTTTCGGCACTTCTCTTCCTGAGCTGGCGTCTTCAATTCAGGCAATGCTCTCCGGCCATCCGGGCATAGTTGTCGGAAACGTGCTGGGTTCCAACGTGGCCAACATTGGTCTTGCACTGGGCCTAACCAGCGTGCTTTTTCCGGTCTATGTGAGCAGGCAGATAACCGACATTGATATTCCGTTCCTTCTTGCTTCGGCAGTGGCAACTTATGTTGTTTTTATAGATTTGAAAGTATCCTGGATTGAAGGACTCATCCTCATCTCAATGTATATGGCGTTTATCTTCCACGAAATATCTCAGAATCATTCGCAAGATAGGGCAATAAAAGAGAAGCTGGACCACAAGCAGCTCATAGCCTTCTTCCTGGGTGCGGCACTCCTGCATATCGGTGCCAGATATTTGATTTCATCTGCATTGATCATATCTGAGAACTTGAGAATTGGTGAGTCGTTGATAGCATTCTTCCTGGTGGCAATCGGCACATCCCTGCCAGAGATCGCCGCCACATTGATGTCAGCCAAGAGCGGAAGAGCCGATATTGCTATGGGCAATGTTCTGGGATCAAACACATTCAATTCGCTGGTGGTGCTGGGGTCCAGCACATTCTTTGGTGCCGTAAGTGATAAAGCCGCATTTATCGCTGCAGCGCTTCCCGCCATGATCCTCTTGAGCATCCTTTTGGGCTTCATGTCACTGAACAATCGGATCACCCGCCTGGAAGGCTGCCTCTTGCTGCTCATTTATTGCGCACTGGCCGTCAATCTCATTTAAGGTCCCCAAAACCTATTTACATCACCAAAGGAGCCCTGATTCTATGGAAGTACTTGCCGACGTCGGGGGAAGGCCGGGCCTGGACTGCAAAGGCTTTTGCAGCTATTGCTATTTTAAAGGAGTAAAAAAGATCGAGCCCTTTGGCTGCAAGCACTGCATGCCGTTCAAGAAGGGCTGCGACTACTGCTCCCGCGCCATCGTTGAAGGCTATCCCGGCTTCAAGCCCCTGGAGACGGTGATCTTCGAGGTGGCGCAAAAGTGCATGGGCGACATCCCCGACAAAGTCACCATCAGCGGCGGCGGAGATCTGAGCTGCTATCCCGACCTGCTGCCCCTGGCAAAGATGGTGGGGCAGGGCATGGTGCCCATCAGTTTGGGCTACACCAGCGGCAAGGGCTTCAAAACAGGAGACGAGGCCCGGGCGCTGGTGGATGAAGGAGTAAATGAGGTCTCGTTCACGGTCTTCTCCACGGAGCCGGAGCTGCGCCGCAAGTACATGGGAGACAAACATCCCGAAGCGGCTCTGTCCAACCTCAAGATCTTCTGCGAGAGCTGCAACGTCTACTGCGCGTCAGTGCTCATTCCCGGCGTGAACGACGGCATGGAGCTCGAGAAGACCTGCCGCGATCTGGAGGAGATGGGTGCCAGAGGGCTCATCCTCATGAGATTCGCCAACTCCCTTGAGCAGGGCCTGATCCTGGGAAATTCGCCCATCATTCCCGGCATTGTTCCTCATTCCGTCGAGGAGTTCCAGAGGATTGTCACGGAAACGGCAGAGCGGCACGGCCTGCGCGTCACGGGGACGCCGCTCTGGGACCCGGAGACCGGCGCGCCCTTCGCCCTGGCCAGGAATCCGGAGGAAATCAAACGCCTGCCTGCCATCAGAAGAGGCGCGAGCATCATCACCAGCATCGTAGCCAAGCCGCTTATGGAAACCATCTTCCGCCAGCTCGGCGACAAGGTGAATGTACTGGCTGTCGAGAAGGACGTGGGCTGCCTGATCACCATCGACGACTTCAGGAAACTTGACCTGGCCCAATTGAAGGACACAGTCATCATTCCCGGCAGAACCATGGCCTACGAGAAGGAGATCAAAAAAGTGCTCAGCCTGGACGGCAGAGACAGGCTCGTAGCGCGCGGCCCGGACCAGCTCACTGTGGACGGAGAGATGAGCATATCCATGAAGAAGCAAGAAGTGCTGGACCTGGAGATTGAAGCATTCGGAGAACTGATTGAGGCCATTAACGCTCTGGGCGTCTAAGATTTTTTCGCCTGCAACCTTTTTTTGTCATCGTCGCAGCCAATTTCCGTCATTTGACGATTTTGCCCATTTTCGCATTACAGGGCCGCTACCAGGAAAACTATTAGTACTCAGGAAGAATGCCAAAAAGTGATGCTGCAAAAAAGGCCTTTCCACGTCATGATCATCCCCACCCTCGGCTGTCCTTCCAAATGCGCCTATTGCTGGAGTTCGGAGGTGGATTCTCCCATCATGAGCATTGACACCGTCAAAGAGACAGTCGAATGGCTCAAGAACTTCAGGAACGATCCCGTCACCTTCACATTCCACGGCGGCGAACCGCTGCTGGCCGGAGCGGAATTCTATCGGAAGGCTCTGCCCCTGCTCACGGAAAATTTGCAGCACCTGACCCCCAACTTCGCTTTGCAGACAAACCTGTGGAGGATGACGCCGGAGCTGGCCGATGTTCTTGCAGAATACAAGATCCCCATCGGCTCAAGCCTGGACGGCCCCCGGGAGCTGAATGATCTGCAAAGATCGGAGGGCTACTACGAGAGGACCATGAAGGGATACGAGATCGCCAAGGAGCACGGCCTTCAGGTCCAATTCATCTGCACTTTTACTTCTTACTCGGTCAAATTCAAAGAGGATATTTTCAATTACTTCAAGGATAACGGCTTGACGCTGAAGCTGCACCCGGCCCTGCCGTCACTGCGCAGCGACGACCCCGACAAATGGGCGCTTTCGCCCCAGGAGTACGGAGAACTGCTGGTCTATCTGATGGACAAGTATCTGGAAAACATGAACCAGATAGAGGTTAGAAACATCAACGATTACTGCCGCTGCGTCCTCACCGGAAGAGGCACGGTCTGCACCTTTGTGGACTGCATGGAAAACACATTCGCGGTGGGGCCGGATGGAAACATCTACCCCTGCTACCGTTTTGTCGGCATGCCGGAGTTCGTGATGGGCAATGTCCGCGATCATCCCAGCCAGCAGGATTTGGCGGCCTCGCCTGCCGGTCAGCGCATGCGCCGGTATAAGGATTACGTGGACAAGGAATGCAAGGGCTGCAAGCACATTCGCTACTGCCGGGGCGGCTGTCCGTACAATGCCATTGCACCCACTGGCGGCGAGATCAAGGGCGTAGATCCGCACTGTCTGGCCTACAAGAGGATCTTCGACGAGATCGGAGATCGGTTTAACCAGGAGATGATGGGGTCCTTCGGCCTGGGAATGACCGGATCGCAACCGAGCGCAAGCAGTAGTTCTCGCCCTGGGATCATGTCCTTAATGAAGAGAATGATCGCTAAATAGAATTTTGATTTTTTTTATTTTCACTCTTGAATAGCTGCGGCAACCTCTGCCCCGGAGTATATTTTATTGACTTCCGGCTAAGCTCTTCAGGCCGCAAGTTAACCACATCGGTCGCTATTCTCTTTGGATTAATTGTTGCTCCCAGTTCGGGTTGATTCAATGCTGGACTTTGTAGGTACATAACATATGATATTTTAATATTTAAGTTTCAAAAGCTTTTTATTCAATGGAATCCTATTTAGAAATAATAGGTGTTAAAATGAATTATTGCAAAATTTTCATATGCTTGGTGGCGTTTGTCTGCCTTTCGTTTCAGGCATGCGCGCAAGACAGTGCCAGTAGCACAATGGGATCTAGCGGAGATTGGATTAGCCCCAACATGGGACAGGTGTCCAGCCGTGCGAATTCTGATCCGGGGCTTGCAGGAATGTTACAATGGCTCGATCAACCTGTCTCTAACTTTCCCTGGTACACTACCGGCGGTTCCTTCTACAGCCAAGCGTACAACAACACCACGTTTTCGCACTACACGGAGTATTATGTACCCTTTGATGCGTCTGTAATTGATGGCATAATAAGCAATCCTGCCAAGTTCAATATAACGCAGAAAACGCCGTCCAATGTGTACTACGGTGCCGGCATAGGTTTGCCCTACTCCCAGTATGCATCCACAGTACCGTCCAAGACCAACGACCTCTGGATTCAGGGAGCGACAAACTGGACTCAGTATGTAGTAAGCCCGGTCGGGACCTGGCTGCAGCTGGTTGCCTACGCACCGATTGAAGGACCTGCAGGCTTCTATGAGATGATTCAGACAGACGCAACCAGTTCGGAGTACAAGACATATCAGTTCAACCAGGGTTACAACACCATGAAATTCAAAGCAGACAAGGTCGGAAGACACATGCTCTACTTTGTGGAAAATAGCCAACCCAGTAACGTGGTCGTTGTGGATGTATTTGCCGAGATCCCAGCAGGGTCAACGAAGCCGGTACATGCAATGTCATTGTCTGAACAATGGGCCGTAGCTCAGAGTGTTTGAGGATAGGCGCATAGGATGTCAAAGCCAGATGGCACAATGCCAGCCCCGTCGCGATCATGTACATATAAAACGAGAAGTTAAATGATTGCGGCACAACCGCAGTAGCAATATGTGCGTTTTACGCATATAAACATGACAAGATATCGAAAAATGAAGGCAGAACAGATACTGGAAAATCAATGTCTGACATATTAGGTGTTAAAATGAAATATGGCAAAATTTGGGTGTGCATGATGGCGCTCGTCTGCCTTGCATTTCAGGCATGCGCAGAATCAGATCCACTTGGCGAAAGTACCAGCGGCAGCACAATGGGATCTAGCGGAGATTATCTCAGTCCCAATATGGACCAAGGGAGCAGCAGTGCAAATCCCGATGAGGGGCTGAGAGAGATGGAGCAGTGGCTCGATCAACCTGTCTCCAATAATGTGGCTAAATCAACTGCAACTGCGACTAGCACAACTCCTGTCACCAAGCCCACAAGCACGACTGAATCAACAACTACGACCAGCACGACTCCCGGCTTCGAGGCAGCCTTTGCGGTAGCCGGGCTCTTGGCAGTGACCTTAGTAGCTCTGAGAAGAAGACGCTAAGAAATAAGATAATAGGCATTCTTTGCCGCATGCCTATCTACACGAGAAGACCGAATGCGTTTAGATAGTACAAGATGTTAGATTAAACAATATGTAGGTGTTAATATGAAATACAGCAAAATTTTAGTATGTATGATGGCGTTTGTCTGCCTTTCGTTTCAGGCATGCGCACAAGATAGTGCCAGTAGCACAATGGGATCTAGCGGAGATTGGATTAGCCCCAACATGGGCCAAGTTTCCAGCCGTGCAAATTCTGATCCGGGGTTAGCCGGCATGTTGCGGTGGCTTGATGCTCCTGTCCCCTCCCTTCCCTGGTACACTGGAGATGGTTCCTTCTATAAACAAGGGATTTCTAATACTGTCTTCTCACAATTCAAAGATTATTATACGACCACAGGTACACCTGTTGTGGGTGGAATAGTAAGCAATCCTACCAAGTTTGATATTACCCAGAAAACACCCACCAGTGTGTACTATGGTGCAGGCGTCGGGTTGCCCTACTCCCAGTATGCATCAACAGTGCCATCCAAGACCGACGACCTCTGGATTCAGGGTGCAACAAACTGGACACAGTATGTGATAATCCCGGTCGGAACCTGGCTGCAGCTAATCGCCTATGTACCCGTTGAAGGACCGGCAGGCTTCTATGAGATGATCCAGACCGACGCCACCAGTTCCAAGTACAAGACATATCAATTCAGCCAGGGCTATAACACCATGAACTTCAATGCCAACCAGGTGGGAAGACACATGCTCTACTTTGTGGTAAACAGCCAGCCCAGCAACGTGGTCGTTGTGGATGTGCTTGGCGAGGCCCCTGCAGGGTCAACGTCGCAAATAGAACATACAATGTCTTAGAGGGAATAGCGTCAAAGAACCAAAAATATTGGATTGATGAGCGGGCATATTCGGCCATCAAGGCCCACTGCCATCAATCTTGCATATCTTTTTTTTATGCAATAAAACGCTTCAAAGAGATTACAGCAGAAAAGAGGTTTTAATATGAAAATGATATTAGTGGCTATGATTATTGCCACAATGATGCCGGTGGCTCTATCTATCGGAGATTATCTCAGCCCCAACATGGCCCAAAAGTACCCACAAGACTGGCTGGAAGGCGGATATGTTAGAAGTCATGACCGTTCGATGATGGACCCAGGGATAGCCGGCATGTTGCAGTGGCTCGATGCGCCTGTCTCCAGCTTTCCCTGGTACAGTGCGGACCTTACCTTTTATAAGCAAACGGTTCCTGACAGCACGTTCTCGCCCTACACAGAGTATTACACAACCACCAGTACGCCTGTCGTGGGTGGGATAATAAGCAATCCCACCAGGTTCGATATTACACAGAAAACTCCTTCCAGTGTGTACTACGGTGCAGGTGTGGGATTGCCCTACTCCCAATACGCATCCATTGTGCCATCCAAGACCAATGACCTCTGGATTCAGGGTGCAACAAACTGGACACAGTATGTAGTAAGCCCGGTCGGGACCTGGCTGCAGCTAATTGCCTACGCACCAGTTGCTGGACCGGCAGGCTTCTACGAGACGATCCAGACCGATACAACCAGCCCGAAGTACAAGACATATCAATTCAGCCAAGGCTATAACACCATGAACTTCAAAGCCGACCAGTTGGGAAGACATATGCTATACTTTGTGGTAAACAGCCAGCCCAGCAATGTGGTTGTTGTGGATGTGTTTGACAAGGCTCCATCGGCTTATGGCCAGACCAATAGTCCATCAACACCATACCAAACATATGCTCCGACCACCACGACACCAATTGCATCCATTTCACCGCAAACACCTACCGTTAACGGAGATACTCCCGTGACGATACAATCCCAAGGGATGAAAGGATATCAGGTTTTCTTGGATGAAAATTATATTGGCACGGAGGGGACTGGAGGAGACGCTCTGGACGGAAGGTTCAGCTTTAGCGTTGTTGGTAATCAAAACCACGACATTAGAGTCTACGATGGCCAGTTCAATTACCCGAAGACCATGTTCTTCCAAAGGGGAGTTCAGAAAATAATCAATGTAGAGCCAGGAACGGCGGTCTATATCTAGATCGCCATATTTTTATATTTTTTGGGTTCCTCGCTGTTTCAAATGGGTGTGATCGGGGGGAAAATCCTTCCCGAACATTTTTACGGCACAACCCACACGCCATTCTGGTATAATCTCATGGATGAGCTGGTTTTTGCATAATTCAGAGTTTCAGACCAGTTCTTTTGAAATGTCTCCCACTGCATCCCGGCCAGAGAGTTCAATCTGAAGTCCGAATAATAAGGCTCTGGGTTTAATGGATATACCCCAAAAATTCCTGGATAAATGCCGGACTTGAACTGATAAGGCTGAGAGTAATCTCGGAAGAACTCCGCGCCAAAGTAGGGGTAGTACATCTGTTCCCAGCTCTGCCGTTGTGCTCCGGTCGGATTTGAGTAAAAGATCGGATCTGTGAAGTACTGTGCAATATCGCTACCATCCGACCTACCGACGTATCCTCCTTCGAGCCACTCCTGCCCATATGCAATGCCAATTAGCAAGCACGCTGCGAGCGCTGTTATGCACTGCATAATTTTTATATACTTCATTATGACACCCGCTTATTTCATATAGAAAATAATAAAATAATATTGCCCGGCGAATCAACTAAAGCATCTAATGCTTATGGTCTTTGCAGGCATTCTCAAGGTTTGCTCTGGTTAGCATATCCGCCCGCCAGTCTTCGATCGCATCCTTCACGGTACCCGTTGCTCCCACAAATACGTCAACGCCCGCCTGGCTAAAAGCCGAGACCGCCTTGGGGCCAAGGCCGCCCACGATCATCACGTGCACACCTTCGGCGAAAATTGTTTCTGTAGGCAAGCCGCTTCCACCCATATGCTCGCTCACATTGGGCAGGACCTGAACCGTTCCCGTATCCACATCGATTATGGTAAAGGTAGGGGCCCTGCCGAAGTGCTGGCATAGTGCCTCGTCCATGCCGCAACCACCCATGGTTGGAATACAGACCTTCATTGTCCTCGACCCCCCTGGCCTCCGCCAACTCCATAGCCGCTTCCAGATCCCCGACCTTGGCCTCTTCCGGACCCATTACCCTGCCCGCGACCTGCTCCAGATCCGCCGCCTCTTCCCATTCCCTGGCCCAAACCCTGCCCGCCGCCTTTGCCCATTCCGCCGTGAGCCGGTCTGGTGGGAGTTGAAATCTTGGCAAGCTCTCCCCGCTTGAATTTATCGACGGCTTCCCTGACGGTGCCGCCTTGCTGCTGATAAACCTCGATATTGGCGGCGGTTAGGGTTTGCAGGGCATTGGGACCAATATTTCCTGTAATCAAGGCCGTCGCGCCCAGCCGGGCGATGGTCTGAGCTGCCTGTATGCCTACACCGCTGGATTCACCAGCGTTGGTATTGGCCACAGAGGTTTCACTCATGCTATCCATGTCAACAATTACGAAGAAAGGGCATCTTCCAAACCTGGGGTCAAGGGGCGCATCCAGGCCGGATGCTCCTGCGCTAACACATGCTTTCATCAAGAACCTCTTGTTTTATTTATTTTTTTAATCGGCTATTCGTGTGATTTATCCAATTATGAAGTTATGCGACAATATATTTAAAGTATTCGTAAGGCCAGGCTACAAGAGGCTTCTGCGACCAGAATTGAATCATCACATTCTATGCAAGCACATTCTATGCAAGCACATCCCATGCCAGCAAATCACGAACCAACTCATCCAAAGCACCGGCATCGATGACTCTTGTCTCCACACCCGCCTCCGCAAAAGCATAGCCCGGACCCTTGCCGGATAGATCCTCTTTTGACAAAATCGCATCAGGCTTATAGCTCAGAAGAAAACGCGCCAGCTTCAAGCCTCTTCCTTTGGATAGGTCTTTGCAAGAATTGGCAATTATCTCCTGCCTTAGCAACTCTTTCTTTGCCAGGTCTATTTCCAGCAGGGCAAAGTAGGGCGATTCGCCGAAGTGCTCGCCAATTGTCCCCAAACGGTCTCTCAGGGGGACGACATAAACCAAGCTTGTCTTGGCCTGCGGCTCATAATGGATCAGTACCCGGTCAACGTGGGGGATCTCTTGGCGAATCTTGGCCTCGATGCGCCGGCAGGCTTGATGAGCCCGATTCAAATCGGCGATCCGAAAGGTCAAACCGGCCTCTACGAAGAGATAGCGTCCAGAGTTTCTGGCCACCACTTCCCCAAGAGTGCTTACTTCAGGAGCCTCGATTATCAAGGAGCGGATCTTTTCCAGCGTTTTCGCGTCGACTGAGGCATCCAGAAGCACCCTCATGCCGCTCACCAGTATGTCCCAGCCTTCCTTCACGATGACGATTGCAATGACTCCCGCTGCGAGCCTGTCCAGCGGCATTGCGAAAGCCTGGGCGATCAGGGCCAGGAACACCAGTGAAGAGGTGAGAACATCGGCCTTGTGCTGTATCCCGTCAGCAATGAGGCTTGGCGAACCACTCTCATTTCCCACGCGTATCTGATAGGAGCCGAAAAGATACGGCAGGGGTATCAAAACGGCTACCGCCAGCAGAATATATTCATGATATTGGACCATAGGAGCATCTGAACGCAATGCTTCCGATATGATCTCATAAGCAGTGCCAAAGAGCAGAAAAGAGATGGCAATGGAAGCAAGGTTCTCGACTTTATAAAGTCCCAGTGGAAAGCTCTTGCTTTTTCGCTCCGAGATCTTCAAACCCAGAATAAGTGCCAGAGAAGCGAGAACATCCACTAGAGAGTGGACGGCGTCTGCACGCAGTGCCAGGCTGCCTGCCAAAAAAGATAGGATGAATTTGGCAGCCACAAGGCCCAGGTTAAAGAGCAGTGAATAGACCGCGACATTTAATACGGAAGGCATCCGTGGCGGTTTATCTTCCACACTGTTGATATCCGGCATGATATTTATTAAAAAGTAGAGGATCAATTCTTGCCGCCGATGATGCGGTCGTACTCTTCCCGGGATAGGTACTCAGGACTATATTCATAGCCCTGCCGTTGCAGGTTATTGACGAAAGCCCGCAGGTGGTTTTCCGATCCCTGCCGAAGGTTTGCATAAACCAGCAAAATGTCCTCTCTCTCCGTTTCTGCGCTGCGCTCTTCCAGGTCAATGATGTCGATCTCCTCAATCGCCGCTCCTACTTCCAGAGCGTCCTTGATTGAAGTGCTTCCCCGCCCCACCAGGTCGGAATAAAGCTCTTGCAGAGTGTCATTGCTAAATTCGCCAATCCCCTTTGCTGGATCTGGCAGCGAATATCTATTTAGAAGCACTTTGACTGCAGATTCATGAGTTCTCTCCGCCTTCTCTATGTTGTCAAAGACGCGCAGGTTCCATTTGTCATCGAGCGCTTGATAGACGTCTCCCGCCAGCTTCTCTTCCTCTGCCATATAGAGCAGTCCATCTTTTTCCTCGGCACTCAAATCGCCGGAAGGCAAATTTGCCAGAGCCAGGCCAAGAGCGCTATCGTTCAATGAACTGGTGTTATCCTCGACTACAATCAACAGATCCTGATCACTTGCGTTTGCCACATAAATGAGTGCTGCAAACAGCAGGCACAAGACGGCCAATATTGTGCGCTTCATTTTCACCAACCTCCAAAATTGCGCTTTTTCTCCATTTGGAAATGAAAAAAATTCAGAGACAATAGATAATAAACAGGCCACTTGTATAACTTTATTTCGCCAGAACCACACGAGGCCCGTTCGATCAAAAGATCCTGTCTCCCCATATCGAACCAGTCCAAGATCTGCCCGTGGAATCAAGGGCGTAATAGCTTCCGCTCAGGTTGTTTGCGGCAATTGTCATGGCGCATCTATAGTCGCCAAGATCCGTGGAATAAATATCCAGGTAGATTGTATTTCCAGAAGTCGTCCCGGAGACATAGACATCCTGAATAACGCCGCCTGCATCCATTGTTCCCCTGCCGAATACTACTGCATTATTCTGTTGCAGCGTAATTTGCAGGTTCCTAATAACGTGATCTTGCAGGGACAACTGCCAGTTGCCTGCGAGATTTGTCCGAGATGTGGGATAAGCAATAGGATATGGCCTTGCATAGAGCTTGTCCAGGTACTCCCAGGTGTGCTCCGGGTCCAGAGGACGCATCAAGGAATCGATGCTGAGTGGATCTACATAAGGATCGATGTAGACCTTCTGTCCGCTATCCGATATGCTGCCGGTTCTTCGCAAATCATCGGGCATGTAGAGTATATCCGTTCCCAGAGGATCGTATTGCGACTGCGCCGGGATGGTCGAACACAATATTACGACCGCCCAAAGCGCCAATATCTTTATAGCCATCTTTTTTGAACCCCCAATAGATTCATCTCTATCGACTTAAAAAATGAGCGTTCACATTGGCTGCATATAGCCTCCACATGATGAAAATGTCCACTCAGAGCTGCTTTGCGAGATTTTTCCATAGCCCTAATATCGCCTCGGCAGCTGGACCGCCCACCTCAACTATCGGTTTTGCCTGAACCATAGCATCGACAACACTCGGGTCGAAGGGCAGCTTGCCGGCTATTTCTACGCCTCGCACCCTGCAGAGATCCTCGATCTGCCGCGCGGCTACAAGGTTAAGATCATATTTGTTTATGCATACAAGCGTCTTGATGCCAAAATGACCGGCCACATCCAGTATCCTTTCCAGATCATGTTCCCCTGTGACGGTGGGCTCGGTCACCACCAGAGCCAGATCGACGCCAGTCAGGGAGGCAATCACCGGGCAACCGATGCCGGGAGAGCCGTCAATCAGCACAAGATCCCGTTTGTGGGATGCCGCCACAGTGCGAGCCAGCTCTCGGACCATGGCCACCAGTTTGCCCGATGCCTCCTCGCCGGGGAATAGTTCGGCATGAACCAGAGGGCCAAACCTGGTATCGGAGATGTACGCATACCCGGAGGGCCTATCTATCATGGCTACGGCCTCTGAGGGGCAAACCAGCTTGCAGACCCCGCAGCCCTCACAGAGTGCAGGATCGATCTGAAAGTCATGCACAGCCCCAAAGCGGCAGTGATCCAGGCAAGAGCCGCACTTGGTGCATTTTGATTCGTCAATGGAAGCCTTTTTCATGCCGAAAAATTCGCGCCGCTCCCGGATAGTAGGCAGGAGGATAAGGTGCAGATCGGGAGCATCCACATCGCAGTCGGCAGTCACCACCCGTTGCTTGGCCAGCGCCGCCAGTGATGCCACCAAAGATGTTTTGCCTGTGCCGCCTTTGCCGCTCACTATCGCGATCTGTTTCATGAGACCATCTCCCCGATCTTCTCGGCCAGAGCTGCAAACCGTTCTTTCCATTCTGGCATCTGCTCCGCGAAGATGATACCCCGCGAGTAGATCTCTGCGATCTCCCGGCTCATGGGAATTTCCAGGAGGAGAGGTATCTTTCTCGTCTCCAGGTACCTGTAAACCTCTCGATCACCAATGCCGCTTTTATTGACCAGAACTCCTCGCGGAATATTCATCTTCTCCAGAACCTTGATAGCCAGGTCCAGATCGTAGAGACCGAAGGGCGTAGGCTCGGTTACCAGGAGGCAGAAGTCCGTCCCTCGCACAGCCTCGACCATTGAGCAGGAGGTTCCGGGCGGGCAGTCAACGATCACCAAATCACCTTTGGCGAAGTCCTTCACGCTGTGGATTAGCGGAGTGGACCTGGCTTCCCCAAGTTTCAGTTCTCCCCAGACGATCTCCAGGCTGCCCTCTCTCGCCCGAAAGATCTCGCCCACCGACCGGCTGCCCTCGGAGATCGCTTTCTCCGGACAGGCCAAGCTACAACCACCGCAGCCGTGACATAGCTCAGGAAAGATCAAAACGGTTTGGGGAAGCACAGCCAGTGCATGGTATGCACAGATCTCCGAACAGGTGCCGCAGTGCGTGCACTTCGTCTCATCGATAACAGGAATGGATACAATGCACTCTTTTTTCTCAATTATCTGCTTATGCGGATAAAAGAGATGAACATTAGGCTCCTCAACATCACAATCAACGATGACGACCTTTTCATTGGCCAAAGATGCTGCCAAGCTCGTGGCCACCAGAGTCTTGCCGGTACCGCCTTTTCCGCTAGCTACTGATAATTTCAATGGATTATTCTCCTGTTTGCCCTATCCCAACATTGAGTGAATGGCCGAGTCATTGGAAGATTCCTATGACTCCTCGCTACTTCGTGTTGGTGTGACGAGAGGTATGAATCTTTTGGGATGTCAACCCAGCCATCTAAACGGAGTTGTTAGTTATCCCGCTTGCCGATTTCATTTTCCGTGAACCAGATTCCGTTTCATGAAAACTCGATGTTAGCAACATGAAACGCGAAGAGCCATTAAGATTTGCCTCTGATTTTAGACCAAGCAATATAAACGCGATATAACGCCAATTGATTTTTTGCAGGCTTTTAGAAATCCACTTCCGTTATGTTAATAAATCTAATCTTAATAAATATTGGCTGCGGCTCATGCCTTAGACCGCAGCATTTCGATTTGATCGCGTAAGGACTTCAAATCGTCCTCCAAATTCCTGGCCACCGATTCCAAGTATTTTATCTCGTCTTCCGGAGTAGGCTGGCGAAATGGCTCGTATCCGTAGCCAATTCCCCACCGGTTACCAAATCCTCTGCCGTAGCCAGAGCCTCTGCGACACCAAGGATTAATTTGTCCAGCGACTCTATTCGTCCCAAAACCCATCCACCAGGGCCCAGTGCAATCACCCCAAGGCATTTATTCCACCTCTTTTTGAAATTCACATTTACTTAGGCAATCTCGCCGAATCTGACGAGCATAAGTAACTTATGAGATAATATATATAAGCTTTTCTATTAGGCAATATTAAAATACGACTTTTACATAACAATACATTATGTGTCCTTGCAGAGGAAGACGAAGAGGTCGCCGCTGGATATCAGAGGTTCCGCTGATCAAATGTTTTATTGCCGAAGGTGCAAATGAAATAGATGCGATCTCTATGACATTAGAGGAATTAGAAGCGGTAAGGCTGGTGGACCTTCTTGACCTGGACCAAGAAGAAGCAGCGTTCTATATGGGCGTCTCGCGCAAGGCTCTCTGGAACGATCTGATGAACGCCAGGAAAAAAGTCGCAGCCGCGCTAGTCTATGGTACGGGCCTCAGAATAGAAGGAGGCAGCTTTATTCTGCGGTGCGGAGAAGGCACGGAAGATATTGCGGAAAGGGCCCGCCAACAAGAGATGGAGTTGATGGAGCGGGAACTTGCCCTTTTACGATCTCGGCTTGAACACCTAAGCTCGAAAATGGCAGCTTTCAAAGCTCCTCAAAAGGAGGATTCTCTGCAAAAAGGGGATTCACAGGCGTTCTAAAACTATAATGAATATATATATAGAATGACGCACCAGGTTTGAATGGAGGCATGAAATCATGAGATCTCTTTCGCATTCCTTGGCTCAACTCATGCTGCTGGTTATGATAGTTTCATTATCGGAACAAGGACTTCCTCAACCTGAAGATCGCGACAGGATAAATCCAATTTATCTAGGATGGCATGAGGACCCGAAGATGGTTGAGCTTGGAGGATCGAGAATTTATCAGAAAGATGATGCAGGAATATCATGGTATCCACTATGGCCATACGAATCCGGCTTCTGGAGCCAGTCAGCGCCCCGATTCATTCCTGCAGAAGATCCTCTTAATATCGGTGAATATCACGTTCCATCTATAGTGGAGTTTTTGAGTCCCGACTTCAGGCCGGAAGGCATCGACTACAGCTATTATGTTCCGGCGCTTGGTAGATTCGCCAGTTATAGCTGGACCCCCCCGGAAAACAACTATATATATCATGTTCCTGCCATCGCATCCTTTCTGGATGACGACTGGCGACCAGCAGGTCCAGAATATGACAGTTATCCATCGTGGATCTATTGGTACTTGAATTATTGAAGTTAAGACGAAAGCTTATATACATGATCTCATAAGCTCTTTTTTCAAGAATAACTTCGGCAGTTATTTGCGCAAAACTCAGGTGTTTTATAATGAACAATTCCCGAGAAACAGCAGAGAAGGATGATGAGCACTGCGATGGCATATGCGGCTCATGTCAAGAGAAAGAGAGCTGCACCGACCCCAGGGCACTGCAACTTGAGACAAAAGATCGCATGGCTAAAATCAAGCATAAGATCGTGGTGGGAAGCGGAAAGGGAGGAGTAGGCAAGAGCACAGTTACAGTAAACCTGGCCGCAGCCCTACAAAGCAGGGGCTTTAAAGTGGGCATTCTTGACGCAGACATCACAGGCCCCGATATTCCTAAGCTCTTAGGGATAGAGGACCAAAAACTAGCAGCCAGCCCAGACGGATTGGAGCCTGCAGATGCCGCCGGCATCAAGGTTGTCTCTATGGCTCTGCTTATAAAGAGTCGAGACTCTCCCGTTGTCTGGCGTGGGCCGATGAAGATGGCGGCTCTACAGCAGTTTGTATCCGATGTACACTGGGGCGACCTCGACTTCCTGCTAATAGACCTGCCGCCGGGAACCAGTGATGAACCCATCAGTGCCGTTCAGCTTATTGGGGGCCTAGATGGGGCAGTCATCGTCACCACACCTCAAGAAGTAGCACTGCTGGATTCCCGCAAGGCTGTGAACATGTTCCTGATGATGAATGTAAGAGTTTTAGGCATTGTGGAAAATATGAGCGGTCTTGTCTGCCCACATTGCGGCAAGATGATTGAAGTGTTCAATATAGGCGGCGGAGAAAGAGCCGCGAGTGATCTGAACGTGCCGTTCCTAGGTGCCATACCTCTGGACACGGAGATCGGTAGACTAGGCGATATGGGACAGACATTCACTGAGACCAATACATCAGCGGCAAAGACATTCAACAGGATTATAGCTGCGATTTTAGCGAAGCTGGATGATAGCAATGCAATTTCGCATGAACGAAAGATTTAATTACTTATTCGTATATGCTCTTAATTGGGCCTCAAGCAGGCTACACATATAGACGAAGCGGAATGAAGACTCTAAAGAAGCCGACACAATCGGTTACCAAGAACAATATGCACCTCCCATAAAAAAAAGTGTCGGCTCACCCTCCTTTATCCTGGACGGAAGTTTTTTTGCATTATTGCTCGCAAGCGGCTTTATATCTTCAGAGAGAACAACTAACGATTGCCGTCAGGAACGGCAAATGCTGGGATTATTCGATGAAGATTGACATTGTATCTCCGGGAACATACACCTACGGCTCCCTGCTCCTGGGAGGAGTGCTGAAGAAAAAGGGATATAAAGTAGAGATCACGAGGGAGCTGAAATCTCAAGGAGATGTTACACTCCTCAGCCTTTTTTCAACACTTCAACTTCTTGACCCGAAGATTAAGGAATTTGTTGAGGCAAAAAAAAATACCTATATCGGTGGGCCTGTGAGCTTGTGCCCGGAGATGGTCCTCGGCGAACTGAATGCAAAAGCCGTCGTCATTGGAGAAGGCGAGGGAATTGTGGCCGAGCTTGTGGAAAAGGGACCAAAAGGGATGCCAGGTGTGGCTTTCATGGAAAGCGGAAGGGTATTAAAAACGCCAACCATGCCGGTTGCCTCCCTCGATCACCCATTGCCATTGATACCAGAAGATCTCTCCCAACAGAACGTGCGCGGAGCCAATGTATATATCGAGACACATCGAGGCTGTTTGGGAAGCTGCTCATTTTGCCAAGTCCCACGATTCTTTGGCAGGAGTATTCGCAGCCGCAGCATTGAAAACATCGTAGAAGAAGTCTTGGAGATGAAGCGCCGAGGAGTTCGCCGCGTATCCGTAAGCGGAGGCACCGGCTCGCTCTTCGGCTACCGCAATAAGATCAATAAAGATGCGTTTGTAGAAATGCTTTCTGCTCTTTGCGAGATCCTTGGCAAGAGAAACCTCTCAGTCCCGGATATGAGAGTGGACCTGGTAGACGAAGAGGTCTTGGCTGCCATTCGAGACTACACCATCGGCTGGGTCTTCTTCGGACTTGAGACCGGAAGCGATCGCATCTTGAAAGCCATGAGAAAGGGAGTCAGCCTGAAGGAGAATCAACGAGCAGTAGAGCTTGCCAAGAGCCTGGGCGTAAGAGTGGGCGGTAGCTTTATCGTGGGCTATCCGGGCGAGAGCAGGCAGGACTTTGAAGAGACCATGAGCTTTGCGGAAGAAGCCATGCTTGATGACGTTTTTGTGAGCATTGCCGAGCCGATCCCAGGCACACCGCTGGCCAGTCAGATTCTTTCCATGCCCCATAAGGATCTGCCTCTCTTTCAGGATCATGATGGAGATTATAAATCATTAAAGCTCTCCGAGGCCGAGACACGATGCTTCGAGCTTATGCTGCAAGGAGAAAGCTGTAAACCAATGCCTAGAGCCATCACAAATGATCTTTATAATACATATCTGGCTGAAGCGAAAGGTCAAGCGCAAGATATCAAAAAAGTTATCGGACTTCTGGAAAAGTACCGAGAGTACATGATTTAGCTAATGGCACGGTGGCCCATTGAGACACATAACCTCTGGCAATTCTCTCTTTACAGCTTCTGCAACATTGTTCAGAGGAAGTCCTAAGCACTCAGCAATTTTTTTCAGATCCTCGTATTCAGGCTTGATGCTTATCACTTTGCCGTCTATGCACGAAGTCTTGACTCTTATCTCAAAGATCTGGCCTTGAAATGAGAAATTATATGATACTCGCTCCCGATCGGCCACGACTCTTGGAACCTCCTGCACCCGGACACCTAAAGTACCAGTTTCTTCCATGAGAATTCTCATCAACCGGTCACAAGCATTGTTATCGGTGATCACGGAAATGACGTTCACAGGCCGGTTCTTTTTGCCAAGGGCGGGGGTCACAAAAACATCCACAGCACCCTCATTTAACAACCTTTGCATGACATAGCCCACAACTTCTCCGGGCAGATCGTCCAAATTGGTTTCCAAGAGTACTATGCTCTCCCTCGTCGCCCGGAAGTTCTCCCCTTGTAGGATTCTCAAGACATTGGGCTTGCCAGCTAGTTCACCAATTCCTGCGCCATAGCCTGATGCCAGAGGCTTCATGGCCGGATAAAAATCCACAACATTGTTGGTGAGATTGGCAAGGAGGGCTGCACCAGTTGGCGTTGTCAGCTCCCGGCCTACAGGTTGCTGTGAGTAGGGCATCTGATGTTTACAGAGGATCTCCAAAGTTGCGGGTGCTGGCCCAAACATATCGATTCCATCCATCATTATAGATCCGGCACCGAGAGCCGGAGGAGTTGCATAGATGATGCCCTCGAAAAAGCCCATTTTATCAAGGATCAGGGCGGAACCCAAAACATCAAAAAGCGTATCTAACGAAGCGATTTCATGATGCGAGAAGTTAGAGCGATGTATCCGCGACTCGGCTGTCGCCAGATCCGCCAAGACCATCATGACAAGGTTCGCAGCCTTCTTGGATAATTTTAGCTCCCTCACCAGATTCAGGGCAACTGAGGCCAACTCATCCCTGCCAGAAAGTCTCTTCTCCTTAAGCTCGATGTTCAGCCTTTGGGCCGAAACGCCGCCGGAACAAACCTCCTTTGCATGATAGGAAAAGTATATGCAACTTGGAAGCTCTCTCAAGGCTTCGACTAGTGGCTCCAAGATGTTTGGCGAGGCAGTCAGGTCTATCAGAGAGGCAAGAAGCATATCTCCAGATATCCCTGCCGCCTTTGGGTCTATCACTAGGATCTTCATAAAAAGTTAAGGCATGCCCTCTGCAGGCTGGTTTAAGCTGCCGTAGATCTTGCGGGCAATCCGGGCCACTTCAAAGGCGTTCTTTCGTGCTCCGGGGATGGCTCTGGTGAGATAAGCCCCACTCTCAGCCTTCTTGGATGCCGTCTTTTCATCTTCTCCGAGAAGCGCACCTACCGCAGCCGGGACGGTGATGTTTATGATAGTGTGGCCAATGTACTGCAATTCCTGTGCCAGCACCGCTCCAGCAAATATAGCAGTTCCCATATTCGGATCGCCTCTACCCTTGCCCTTTAGAACAAAGTCGGGAACCGTCTTAGCGGATAAGTCTTCGATATGATACTTCTTTCCATCGATCTGCACATCATAGGATATGTAGGAATCAAATCCCCAGAACTTATCAGTGAACTTGTCCGTTCTGCGCGCCTGAGCTCGAAGGGCCGTAAACTCAAGATTTATCTTCTTGCCTGTGAATCCCGAAAGGACTGCCGAGCCCCTCGTTTCTACGTAAGCTTTGCGCTCATCGTCCAATATGCGAGCTGCATCCTCGATCTTCTTTCCGGATTTCAGCAAATCATAGATTGATGACGCCCTCCGATAAATGGCACGGTCCCTCACATCCTCGCCAGCCAGAATGCAGGCCCGACTTACTGATCCGCGGCTAACCTCCTCAGCTTTACGAGCAATGGTGTTAAGAGCGCATAAAGACATCTCAGGATCAATGAAGGACTTCATCTTATAGTTTTTAATCTCTTCTGAAACCCGGAATACGTCTCCACCGTGTTTCATCATTAGCCGCAAAGCCGGAACGACATCCCCACACAGATGACCAAGAGGCGGATTGACCGGCCCTCCGGAAAATCCCGCCCCAATAACAGGAGACTCCTCGAATCCTGCGAAGATCTCATTCAGGGCCATAGAGCCGATAACCGAAGGCCCACCTATGTCTTTGAGAATGAGGCCAAAATCACCAACGACTCTTGCAGTATCAAACTCATCCCCAGCTCCACGAACATGCAGCTTCTCAGGGAGCTTGGCTGCCTCAATCGCCCCTTTGCCTGCTAAATAGGCTGAATCCACACTTCCAAAGGCACCAAACTCCTCGCCGAGAAAGGCATCAGGATGGACCAGCTCCATAGCCACTGTGGCCC